>Ga0214919_10000675_pt1 | contig 58073 bp, 39 predicted proteins | sample LL1503_MetaG_FD_177994 | JGI IMG/M metagenome (GOLD analysis project Ga0214919, IMG submission 177994) | Freshwater microbial communities from Lake Lanier, Atlanta, Georgia, United States - LL-1503 | ecosystem: Environmental > Aquatic > Freshwater > Lake | place: USA: Georgia | collected... | reverse complement strand
TTTTTTGAAACTTTTTTGTTTTAATTTTTTTTGAAACCTTTTTTTTTAAAACTTTTTTTTTGAAACTTTTTTTTTGAAACTTTTTTTTTGAAACTTTTTTTTTGAAACTTTTTTTTTGAAACTTTTTTGTTTGAATTTTTTTATCAAGAATGGAAACGATGAGACAAATCTTCGTTGCGTTTGAATATGTTGAAGTTTGGCGAGTTTCTGAAACAATAAAAAATTATAATATTGTTGTAAAATAAAATAACAAACACAAAAATGCCAATCAGAAATTTTTTTTCACGGAAAGAGAATGATGGCGACAATTATTATGCAAAAAACGCGGCCAAATTTGCAAAAACTCCTGTTCTTCCTCCAGCAGCCTCTCCGAAATCGAGGAGAGAACGTTTTGCCGCTTTTTTAAAATCGAGGAAAGACCGTGTCGCCGCTTTTTTAAAATCGAGGAAAGACCGTGCCCCCGAGACACAAAAGGTGAATAAAGATTATACCACCGATATCAATAATATGAATGATGCGTTTGGTCATAAAAATCCACACAGTCCGCAAAGCGGTTATAATGCTATAAATTCAGATGGCCACCAATTGGGCGGGCATCGTCGTCGACTAGGCTGTCGGCGTAGAAAGGCGTCGCGGAAGAGACGAAGATAAGTCTCGAATCTCCAGCAATTTCTTCATGTCCTTCCCTGACGTCAGTCAATCGTCTCCACCCCCCTTTGATTGACAAGGCGCCTCGTCTTCTATCATAATTGACACGACTTACGTACGATACCGATCCAGCATTTTCCGCGTTATTCCTTTTAAAAAATTCATCGGTAATTTGATCTCTATTTATATATATGCAAAAAAAATAAATTTAAAAACTTTGCAAAAAAATGTCTTCTTCCGTTTTCGATTTTATCGATAAACCCAAACGAACAAAAAAGGAAATTGAAAACGAAGAGAAGAAAAGAAAAAAAGAAGAGAAATCTGCAAAGAAGCTGAAAAGCCCAGGTTTCGCAAGCGTATTCGACGCATTGTCAACATCGCCTTCTTCACCATCATCATCACCCCCCTCCGGAAATGATCTCGAAGAGGACAGCACACCTCCTCCGCCTCCCAAAAAATCAAATTTCTCATCCATTTTTTCATCGATTTCTCCATCATCAGCCTCCGGATCATCATCATCTTTAACTTCATCATCATCCCCATCGTCGTCCCCATCATCGTCCGGATCTTCTCTTTCTTCTCCTTCTTCTCCTTCTTCTCCTTCTTCTCCTTCTTCTCCTTCTTCTCCCTTATCATCATCATCATCATCATCATCATTGACATCAATTAGCGCAAGTGGAGTGTTGATGATTATCGCCTTTATTATTTTCCTAGCAATGATCGGCATCAACGTTTTTGTGTACTTGGCCAAAGGTACTCAAAAATTGAGCGAATTTCTCGATGAAATTGTCAATAAAATTGCCTCAATCTTCGGAACAAGTGTTGCAAATGCAGCTTCCGACATTTTACATGTAGTTGTCGTGGGTGCACATGCTGCTTCCAATACTGATACAGCTACTGAATTCGCTACTGCTCTTGTAGGATCTGGGACCGTTTTTGCATCTGATTCTAGCGGCAGTTTTCAACCCGTCATGGCTTCCACCTCCTTGAAAGCATCAACTACATCAAACGAAAATGTAACTTCCCAATTTTCATCACCAAGTAACGCTCCCCCTTCTAATTCATCGTCAAGCCAATATAATCAAAATAACGACAATAACAATAATAATATAGCAGCCGATGATTCAAATAGCAATATACAAAAGGGGTCGGGTGGAGGAACAAGCGGTAAAAAGGGGTGGTGTTATGTAGGTGAAGATAGAGGAAACAGGAGTTGTGTACAAGTGACGCAGAGTGAAAAATGTATGTCGGGAGACATTTTCCCATCCCAAGACATTTGCATTAATCCGAATCTTCGAGCATGAGAAAAACAAAAAAATACTTATCAGTTTTTTTTTCGGTGAAAAAAAGACGTCATCCAGCATTTGTTTGCGTTTCGGACTTTATGGAAATTTGAGTATGGAAGGTTGTTGTTGTTGTTGTACAACACTTGACGTTAGAGCCGCAGACGCGCCTCACCCCCCCTTTGCAGAGTAACGTGTTCTTCTTCTTCTTCTTATTCTTTTTAGCAGCACCTGTTTTTGAGATTTTCGTGATGTTTTTCTGGTTATTCTTTTTTTCGATGACATTTCTATTTCGTATTTTGGGGATGTCTTTTTGTAATGTAAGAAAAGATAAAAAAAAAAGATTCCAAGTAATGAGAAAGAGGACAAGATTTACAAAAAGCTTTTACAAAGATCATGGGAAATTACATGTGGATTCGTGGTTTAAAACAACATCTTTGAAAGGGTTGAATAATTTGATTCTCTTCATGACATTGGAACAAAAAAAGAATGGTCTAAAAACATTTCGTATTTTACGCGATATTGAGTTTATTCCTAGCTATAAATATCATCGTCTTCATCCGGACAAATCGTGTGTCAAGGGAGGTTATCATTTGATTGTTGTGTTTAACATACCCTCCCTACCCTTTGCGAGGTTACAAATAAATGATGATGGAAATATATTTATGTACGCATCATCACAGACACATGACTTTCCTCTTTCAAAGTTGAAGATGTTACCGGATCGATTGCTCCATTTTTTTCTGCAACTCGTCTTTGCAGAGGAGATAACAACAAGTTATTGTCAAAATTGGGAAGATGTAAATGATGATGATGATGATGATGATCATTATGATCATGATGTCAATGTAGACAATGAAGATGATGAGTTCAATGATGCACTAACCGAATATGACGAGGATGATTATGATGAAGATAATAAAAATGATAATTATGATGATAATGATGTTAATGACAAAGTTGAAGAAGAAGAAGAAGATACTGATGATGATGATGGTGATGAGAAATGTCACAAACTTTTTAGCAACGAAAGTTGTACATCTTCTACAAATAATTGTTTTTTGTATAGAATTTCTTCATCCTTTCCAGACTTTCGGAATATGGTCATGATGATACCAAAAGCAAAAAATGAGCGAAACGCTATTTTTAACGAAATGATGATGATGCAGTTAAAGAGTTTTTCGGAATCCATACAGATTGAGAAAGTGGATGATTTATTGACAACAACACATCAATGGGATCTTTTGCAAAGGGTGATGAATATAAATCTTTTGTTGATTAACGAACACAATGGTGAAATGATCATTCCACGGATTGCGACAACCACTTTTGATTTTTTGAAAAAGAGAACGTATATAATCTTCTGGAACGCTGGGAGTCATTCCTATTACTTTTCAGAAACACCTAATGATGCCATAGTTAACAAACTGATGATCATGTATCTTTCTGATAAACTGAATCATCATCATCATCATCATCATCATCATAATTATCGAAAAAGAAACCAGAAAAGTTTCAAGGAGTTGATGAAAGAAGTGGTTGAGTTGAAAGTGGTAGAGAAATGTGTGAATTATGAACATCATCCTTTTGGTGTTATTGTGGAAACGGTCCACGGTGTTTTATCTTTTATTGGATTGTCGCATATAGATTTTACAGAAGAAATACAAGATGAAAAAGTAAGTTACCCACATCAAATACTTCCCTTTATTTTAAAAAGTCGATTTGCGATTCCAAAACAATTAGAAAATATGACAAATCTTCAGAATTTTGTGAGGATTTGTTTTCATCGCGGTGATGATAATGATGATAATGATGAAGATGATGAAGATGATGAAGATGATGAAGATGATGTAGATAATAAGATGATGGTGAAAAAGCAATATTTTTATTATCAATTATTTCAGGAGCAACAAATGATGTTTAAAGGACATACCTTTTCCCTTTTTTTGGAAATGTTGAAAAATGAAGAATCATTGTTTCAAAAATTTAGGGAACATGTTCGTAAGTTGTCGAATATGTTATTGAGTAAAAAAGAAATTCAGGAAAATCGTGTTGGCTTTGTGACAAATATTAAAGCACCAGTTGTGTTTTCAGCAAAAACAATGAAATACGAACTCATGCTGTATCCGGAAATAAATCTGTTGTTTCCAAAAATATCAAACCAATATTTGTTTTGGAAAAGGGGGTGTGTGGATGATGATGATTTTTTTACCGTAAAAGTGGATGATGGTTGTGAATATCTCAAGTGTTTAGAAAAAAAATAGATGATTTCTTTTTGTTCGTTTTTTAGCCTTTCGTATTGATTTTCTTTTTCTTTGCTTTCTTGTAGACCGTCGTTTTTTCTTCCGTCCGCCGCTTTGTAGTTGTTCTGGTGCTGGTTCTCCTGCTGCTGCTTTTGCTTTTGCTTCTTCTTCTGCTTTTGCTTTTGCTTCTTCTTCTGCTTTTGCTTTTGCTTCTTCTTCTGCTTTTGCTGTTGCTTTTGCTTCTTCTTCTGCTTTTGCTGTTGCTTTTGCTTCTTCTTCTGCTTTTGCTGTTGCTTTTGCTTCTTCTTCTGCTTTTGCTTCTTCTTCTGCTTTAGCTTTTGTTTCTTCTTCTGCTTTAGATTTTGCTTCTTCTCCTGCTGTAGCTGCTGGTTCTGGTTCTCCTGTTACTCCTGCCGCTGGTTCTGGTTCTCCTGTTACTCCTGCCGCTGGTTCTGGTTCTCCTGTTGCTGGTAGTTGTTCTGCTGATTCTCCTGCTGCTGTTGCTGGTAGTTGTTCTGCTGATTCTCCTGCTGCTGTTGCTGGTAGTTGTTCTGCTAATTCTCCTGCTGCTGTTGCTGGTAGTTGTTCTGCTGATCCATTATTGTTGTATCCTGATCCATTATTGTTGTATCCTGATCCATTATTGTTATATCCTGATCCATTATTGTATCCTGATCCATTGTTGAATCCTGATCCATTATTGTTGTATCCTGATCCATTGTTGACTCCTGATCCATTGTTGACTCCTGATCCATTGTTGACTCCTGATCCATTGTTGACTCCTGATCCATTGTTGACTCCTGATCCATTGTTGACTCCTGATCCATTGTTGACTCCTGATACATTATTGGAATCTTTCAATTTTAGCGCTGCGTTTTCATCCCTACTTTTCTCCAAGAGAGTCACTAGCTTTGCCACAGCAGCTGCCAAATTTTTTTCTACAACTATTTGCGTTGTTCCAACAGCAGCATTTGAATTTACTCCATCACCTGGTTGCGTTGTTCCAACAGCAGCATTTGAATTTACTCCATCACCTGGTTGCGTTGTTCCAACAGCAGCATTTGAATTTACTCCATCACCTGGTTGCGTTGTTCCAACAGCAGCATCTACTGGTTGCGTAGGGTCTGCTATTTGCGGAGTGGCAAGAGGTGATAAAGAGCTGTTTGCATCATCTACTTTTGTCTCCGAAACTACACCATCTACTTTTGTCTCCGAAACTACACCATCTACTTTTGTCTCCGAAACTACACCATCTACTTTTGTCTCCGAAACTTCACCATCTTCTTTTGTCTCCGAAACTTCACCATCTTCTTTTGTCTCCGGAACTGTTTTTTCTATTTGAGGTGATAGCATGCTTCCCATAAAACAAAACAAATTTAAATTCTCTAATTTTTTTATCTTCTATTCCACACAAAAAAAATAGGAAAAGTTTTTTTTTCTATTTCTAAGCTTTTTGTGTCGGAATATTCATTTGCTCCGCCAACATATCCAAACCTCCCGCAGCATTCGATGCCATATTCGTACTGTCCTTTGTATCCTTAAACTGTTGCATTAGCGTCTGTGCATTCGCCATCAGTGGCGCAAGGGATTCCATTGTCCCTGCTAACGATTTTTGTTGATCTACCAACTGTTTTGTATCTGCAGTCAGTTTCCCGAGACTATCGCTATCCAAAATATTTTTCAAGTTCCCATATGCACTCTGGACTGTGCTTGCATAATCGATATGACTTGATTTACTAGCACCCTTTGCATGCGACGTTTTTCGGGAAGATTCTACACCCATGGGATATTTCTTTTTCTGAATCTCATGCTCTTTTTTTTCGTGTCTCCTTTTTTGATTGTTGTTGTTGTTGTTTTTGTTCTTCATACCCTCAAACATGTCTACGTTTTTTGATTCAATAAGTAATATCAGCACCAAACCACACAATGCAGCGCTCAATACAAATATCATATTATGACTAAATCCTCTAGCGACGAGGGCAAAGAGAAAATACAACACGATTAATTTCGTGTTTGCATGTACCATGCAATGGACGAGAAAGGCAACGGTTACGACAAAAATGGCATACAACAAGGTGGGATTATTATGCCAGGATTTTGAAGATGATAATGATGATAAGGATGATAATGCTGAAGAAGAAGAATAAGAAGATGATCGTGAATTTTTTTTCGTCATATTCTTTGTGTTTTTTCATGATATAAAAAAAAATCATTATCAAAAAAAAAACCCAACAAATGGACCAAAAGGGTTCAAAAATCCGAAAAACCGAAATATTTCTTTGCCAACCCTTTGATTTCCAGAAAAATGGTATTCAAAAACAAGAAATGCCCGGTTTTCATCTCATCTGCCTCTATCGTTTTATGGATGCCCACCATTTCTGGGGTGATACTGACTTTTGTGACGCTGCTTTTTTAATTTCCAATGGCTTACAACTTGAAATCGGGGAAGTGGATTATCTTGGAAAGGATGAGATTTGTGTGGTTGTTTCCTTGCACACATTTTGGATTTCAAGTTTGCAAAGGAGGTGGAAATGGAAATTCGCAAAACGAAAACGGAAATTGCTGGAGATGACAACTATAGGCCACTTTTGGAAACGGCAAATTCTTAAATGACAAAAATTAATCAAGCAACATATCATCAATATCAATATCGTCCATTTCGTCCATATCGTCATTGTCGTCGATATCGTCAATATCTTCAATATTATCCATATCATCCATCTCATTGAGATTGTGATTATCATCGAGACAGCCGTCCAGATCATGAATATGACGAGAAGCAGACACAGAAGCAGAACCAGAACCAGCAGGAGAAGAAGCAAAGGCAAAAGAAGAAGCAGGGGTAAGGTTATAATGACATTGAATTTCATTTTCCCTCTTTTGCGTCAGATTGTTCCGTTTGCGGTTGAAAGCAGAGTAGCTGATCATTTGGACATATCTTAAAATACGATTTAATTGAAGCAAAGTAAGGTTGTAGCTTTTGCAGAGTAATTTCTTATCCTTGGTCAATAATTCTTTTGTGAAGAGATTCAACAATTCATCGCGATCCATATTTAGCTTCGTGCACATCTCCGAGACAAACATGGTGTTATTATACTCTGTAGCATATTTTGTCAGCATTTTCGTAAATCGAAGCTCCTTTTCCTTCACCACCACATTATCATCATCCTTATATTTTTTATCATTATCATTACGATGCAACAAGGTGTGACTGCTCTGCACTAATTTTAACATTGAACTGATTTCGGATAATTGGGCAACCCCCCTTTTGGTCGCAACGCTGTCAAAGGCATCACCTATACAAATACCTTTTAGAATTTGCATGTAATTTTCATTTTGATCAAACAAACTGTCCACTACGTTTTCGTGAAAGAGCATAGCTACCACCCCCCTTTCACATTCCTCCATCATGAATTCGTGATCTTCCACCTTGACACGGTCATAAAAGGGGTGGCCTAGAAGTCGCTTGGTAGCTGTGCGTGTGGTTGTTGACGCTCTGTTGGAGACAATGATGCCTTTTTGAATATATCGGTTAAAATCGGTAGCTTTAATGTCGCTCGCGTGTAACAAATGTTCAATCAACTTTAATTTGTGCAAATCACTGCCTACTACTTCTTGCATGACAAAGGGGGAGATGTTGAACGAGGCAAAGGAGTTCATGTATTCGCAAGGTGGGACAGGCACGCGAAGAATCATGCAAATTTTCATGAGTTCACGCAATTTCTTGTCGCTATCTTTGGTGCCGATGCAAATAATGGGGACGCTATTAAAATCCTCCTTTTGCTGCTTTTTATTTTTCTTTGGACGGATGAGTTTGATTAACTGATTCAATCCGCCTTTATCTGCTGCATTCATGCCATCGATTTCATCCATGACAAGAACGGACTGACGCTTGGTTTTAGTGAAGGAGGACAATATATTTTGCGGAGGAACTTTAAACTTAAAAATGCTCTCAATCACCAATTTATTCCTTACATCCCCTGCATCATATTTAATAATGTCGTAATTGAGGGAGAGCAGAGTTTGATTGATGAGTGATGTTTTTCCGCATCCTGATTCTCCGTAGACGTAAAGTCCTCGTTTGCATGCGGTGTTTGTTGGATCTTTGTCGAATTGTTTGAGAAAGGCGAGGATGCGTTGATGTGACGCGATCAGATGTAAAGGTGGAGTGTATATTGATGATGATGATGATGATGATGATGACATATATATATTTGTATGTGTTTGTTTTGTTGGTGTAATTTTTTTTTATGTCTGTTTTGTGTGAATAAAAGCTGAAAACTCATCAAAAGGATCCAAGTTCAAAGGGTGAATTTCACTGTTATTTTTCATCAATAAATGGATTTTTGATGTGACACTAACACGAGGATCTTGCAGGGTTTTCAGAACATTTTGATTACGAATATGTAGACTAATATTTGCCAAAGGGGTTTCAAATGGATGTTGTATCAATCTTTCATCATTTCCTTTGCGTAAATGTTTTTTGTCATTGCATTGTTGGAGAAAGGTGAAAAAGAGGAGTGTTATTTGCATTTCTTTTTTCAGTTTATTTGAATATATATGATTAATTAACCGAAAAAAATAAAAACACACACATCCTATATATATATGACTAATTTATTCGACACTTTTTCCAGTCTCCCCAATCCATCATCGCTCACCTCTCCTTCTGACGTGACTGAAAAGGGCACGGCAATGAGTGCAGCACTTCTCGCCATTGTCGACGAATTTGAAGGATACAAATCATCCCAGCAAGAACCACCGATCCTTTCCATGTACGTATCCAAAATTGAAGCCATGGCCTATAATCTCGATAATTTTTACACACTGCTCTTAAAAGACAAGGCGAATATACAGACATACATCGAAGTATTAAACACCAAAATCAAAAGTTTAATGGCTGAAAATAGTAAGATCGAGATGGCGTCGTCCCAGGTGTCGAGCAAAACAAGTTTATCGTCCACAATGCAAAGTGAAATAAAACTAACCATGGAAATTCAAAACTATATCAATTACTCTTTGTACGCTGGCATTGTATTGGAAACACTAGCGATAGGTTATGCCCTTTACTTTCCCAACTAATTAATTAATTAATTAATTAATTAATTATCAAAAAAAAACGACGAAATAAATGTATATATTTAAATTTATATACACATATAAATATATTTAAGTTATAGCCAAAAAAAAAAGAGAAAGAGAGAATGTTTACAAGATACAATTACGATGATGCGAGAACGCAAAAGAGCTTGCAGCAATCAACCGGAACAGGCCGTTATTTTTTGAATACACCAGGAAACGGACCCACCCCTTTTTATTCGACGAATCCGTATATACGCATGCAAACATGGGGTGGTAATTTATGCACTCACAGCATTGATTTAGAAAGCCAATTGAAAGGGTACACACACCCCCTTTGCAAAAATACAGTTTATGATACTCCCATGTACAAATTTCATAAAGACCATCATTCCCATATATGGTGTCCAACAACTGACGCAGCGCAATTGCAAACAGACGAATCACGGTCGACAGTGCCCGCATGGACATTTCGTGACGCAAATCAATCGCGAATGGATTATTTACCAATGAATCCTCAAGACAGGGCAATTATCCCGTTTGAAATCAATGTGCAGAACCGAATCTTGGAAAAGGAGTACTACCAGCCACGTGCCCCTCGACAATTGAATATGCCATTAATTTAATCAAAAAATAACACCCATATCGAGTTTCGCCCATAACGCTTTGTCGTCCATAATTGTTGAAGATGATTCTATTTCCATGTCTTTGTTGTCTTTTGGAGTTTTTTCCTGCTCTTTTCCATTCACGTCATCATCACCATCATCATCCTTATTAGTATTCACATCCACATGATCCTGTGATTGTTTACTGTCGTAAAAGAGTTGAAACGCATTGGTACCGAATGATCCCTCTTGTCCACACATGATATTTGCAGACAATCCCCTCATGGTATCAAGTTCGCCATGCTTGGCAGCTTTCAAAAACATTTCCGGTGTTTCTTCGAACGAGGCCTTAGCGTTTGGTCCGATATCATCTACATTGATGCCGTGCCGTGAAATGGGAATCATTTTGCTCGAGTAGCACATGCGGTCAACCAAAAGGGAGAGATGGTGATAATTGATATAGGTGCCTTCAAATTCAATCACTTCGGAGAGTTCGTTGTATATTGATTCTCTCGCTGCTTCAATTCCGAGCACGTCATACACCTCTTTTATGTTATTGGTAAAGGTTCGACGTTTATCAATGAAATCCAACCCAAGGACTTCTAGCAAACTGCTACCGAGTGTATCGAGAACCCATGATTCTTGTCTTTGAAATGTTCCTAGATTTTCAACGACCTGATCTTTAATTTTACGCATGGAAACCCGTTTCAAATCTTTGACCCCACGAAGAACTAAATTGTCAAGTAGATCATCCAAGAATGCCTTGAGCTTGAAAATATAGTCGATCTGATCTGAAGATTTCTCTCCATCTAATAATGATGATTTGAGATCCGTCGTCATCATCGTCATCATCTTTTTTTTTTCCTTCACCAATTTCTTCTTTTCATTGCCTTTGTCATTGCAGAGACGAATTCGAAACACGAGATTATCGTCGTTAAAATCAGCATAAACGCAGGAAACGTCATCTTGATGAATCGACTTGATTGCAAAATGCACATCATCCATGGTAATATTCTTTTCCAACATAATCTCATGATTCATCTTCAGACTAAACACCCAGGGAGAGGACGGAGACGGAGACGGAGAAGGCGATGATGGCGACGACGACGACGACGACGACGATGTGACATCTATTTCACTCATTGTTTCAGCGACTAATCTTTCAAATTCCAAGAACCGATGCATCACATCGTCATGATCATCATCTTTCCCAGATAGATGATGATTGTCTTTGACATCAAAACATATTTCTGCCGATGTGACAATGTCTGCCAATTTCGTATGTTCCAATAGATTCATGACTATTTGTGCTTTTTCACGATCCATTTCATCTTCCTTTGGCAAATAGATCGTCAATGAGGGATTCTTCACATCCGACGTCAACGACAATATCTCTTCAATTCGGGGAACACCACGCGTCACATTTGTCTTTGAAGATACACCCGCATAATGAAACGTATTCAATGTTAACTGCGTCGTGGGCTCACCAATACTCTGGGCAGCAATGATACCAACCATTTCACCTGGAGCCACAATCGCACGCTTGTATTGCAGCATAATCATTTCGAGTATTATCACCAAGGCGGCGCGATTAATGCGCTTGATGAATAGCAGCTCCTTCGGTGCCAAATGGAAAAAAAACAAGGCGTAGAGCAACCTGTTGGAGGCAGAGCAACGCATCAACGCACACATTTTTCGCCATGTCTCCTCCACCAACGTCAACGCGTCCATCGGCGATATATCCACCAACGAATGATCATGAATCCCCATTTGCTGCCGCACGTTCTCCACAATGTATCGAAAACCAATGGGACAATTCACCACCGAATCCGTCTTCCAGCGAAACACATTCGCCACCACTTCATTACGAATTCCGATCATTTCATTGGTCAATTCACCCATTTTCTGCTTGTATGCCTCTGCTTGTTTTGCGTGCGTTTTCAAGGAGGATTTGTCGAGGGCGTTGGACAAGACGCGTTTTGACAGGGGTTCGTCTGCTAAAAGGTACCATGTGTAGATATCCTGGATAGACATTTTCACTAGGTCAAAGGGTTGGGATTCGATTCGCACGGGATCGATTCCGTCGTCGCCATACACAAATTGAATGATTTTCTCCCGGGTGTTGCGAATCGTCATGTCGTAGCCAACCATCAAATCCTCCATCCCTTTGATTAGGCGGCGCTGAATATATCCCGTCGTGGAAGTTTTCACTGCCGTATCGATAAGCCCCACTCGACCACCCATTGCATGGAAAAAGAGTTCGGTTGGAGTTAACCCCTGGATATAAGAATGTTCCACAAATCCTCTTGCTTCGGGAGAATCGTCGAATTGACAAAAGTGGGGCAACGTACGATTACGATAGCTGTACGGAATGCGTTTACCATCTACATTTTGCTGTCCCACACAAGAAACCATTTGCGCAATATTCAATTCCGACCCTTTGGAACCAGCATCCACCATGATTTTAAACCGATTGTCCTTTCCGAGCGATTTCAATCCGACTTGCTCGGTGTTCTTGATCGTCATGTTCAATATATCATTGACCCGTATTTCAACTTCATCACGATTTGATTTGCCGGTATTGTTTTCGAAAACACCGATGCGAGTTTGATCCAAGATGGATTTCACTTCCATCTTTTTGTCATCAATAATAGATGCAATTTGCTCCTTTGCACTTTTGGAAACAATAAGGTCAGAAATGCCTACGCTAAATCCTCTTTGTCGTAAATATTCAGTGACAATATTTTGCAGATTGTCGATAAAATCTGACGCAGCTTGATTTCCAAAATCGTTGCAAATGCGATGGATCAACCCTTTTCCTCGTCCTCCAAGCACCCCTTTTTCCAACTGGCCGCGTACGTAGGTCCCCGCTTTAATTTCGAGTGTGTCGTTTTTGTTCTCCTTTTGGTCATTCTCGTCACGACGGATTTTGTATTCAACTTTGTAGCACATGGACATGGGAGGCATGATCTGCGACAAAATGTCAAAACTGGAAAACGCCTCTTTTTTCTTCGTTGTTGGAAACAATCGTTGGATATCGATCATGGGGAACGCAACCAGAAGTCGCATGGTTTCCAAAGAGGAGAAGTACTCTTTACCCGTGGTGAAGAGATAAGAGCCTAGCATGGAATCTTGAAATATGCCGATGATGGTACCATTGTTCGCGGGACTAACTAATTGATATTTCACAGACGCAAGATTACATAGCTCGGAATCGCATTCTAAATCCTGAGGCATGTGAAGATTCATTTCGTCTCCATCAAAATCTGCGTTGTACGGTTTGGTGTCTGCTACATTCATACGAAAAGTATCCCCCTTGTACATGATACGTGCCTGGTGGCACATCATACTCATTCGATGTAAAGTCGGTTGTCGATTAAACAAAATGGAATCGCCGTTCATCATGTGACGGTGGACGATATCCCCGTTTTCGAGGTGAATGGATTGTCGATCTTTAAAGTACCGAAGGGTGATGATGCCCCCCCCCTTTTTCCTTTGTAACAATTTGGCGCCGGGGTAGGTGTCTGCTCCGTTTTGCACGAGTTTTGTCAAAAAGGCGCGGTTGCGGGCGTTGACGACTACGGGTTTTGTCATATTCTTGGCAATTTTCAAAGGGATACCGAGTTCCAGTATGGAGATGTTTGGGTCGGCGGTGATGACGGATCTTGCGCTGTAATTCACCCTTTTCGCCATGAGATTACCTCGCATGCGTCCCGATTTCCCGTTGAGGCGGTCGCGAATGGACTTCAGAGGGCGTCCTGATCGTTGCGCGACGTTTGCGCCACCGCAGAGTTTGTTGTCGTATTGAGCGGAAACGAAGCACTGGAGTACATTGGCGTAATCTTCAATGGTATGTTGGCTGGCGTTGTTTTTCTTTTTTTCACGGAGGATTTGGTTGACACGAATGATTTGAGTAAAGATGTGGGTGAGATCGTCTTCGCAGCGTTGATGCGCGTCGGGTTTGATGGAAGGGCGGACACTGGGGGGTGGGACGACAAGAACTTCACAGACCATCCATTCGGGGCGGGACCAAAGGGGGTGGAAACCCATAAAGGTGATGTCTTCATCGGAGATGCGTTTGAATATTTTGAGAACGATGGAAGGGGTTAATTTCATTTGCATTTTTTCCTCTTTTTTTTCAGGTTTCAATTTCTTGCCCGCTTTCGTCTTTTTTACAACAACAACATCATCATCATCATCATCATCATTCTTCTTATTATTATCTTCATCGTCATCATGACGTCCCACGCCAATATCATGATCCTCTTCCTGGTGATCTTTCTTGGTGAAGCTATTTGTGCTTTTCCACTCTGCGTAAATGGCTGACAAGGCTTCTTTTTTGAGTTTTGGCTGGATGCATCCGCACCCGTCATCGATTTCCTGTCCGCATCGACGAATGGTACTAGCAAGATGGAAAATATGTTTCCAGCGTGAATCAGAGTGCATGTTTAGAAAATCTCGGTACAGATCTTTGTTGATGAGTAGTTTACTGCACTGGAAGCAAACGCATTTGAGTATTTTGAAAATGGTAGAGATGTATTGCGTGTAGAAGACGGGTTCTGCAAGAGGGTAGTGTCCAAAGTATCCGGGGCTTTGCATGTAATCCATTCCATCTGTTGGACAAATATATCCAGGGTCGAGAACGCCCATGCGTATATCAAAGAGGCCGTGTGCAATCGGTTTGTTATTGGTATAGGTATCTTTGGATAAGATTTCAACGACGGATCCTTGTCTGATTTCTTCAGGTGACATCAAACTGTATTGCATGCCAATAATTTTGGATGGTATCATTTTGGATGATGACATATTTGTTTTGTTGTTTGTTGACAATTTTGTTTTGAACTTGTTCTTTTATTTCTCCTATTTTACCCCGTCCTGTTTATTTTTTGATGAAAAAATATGATTCATAATATAGAACTGTCAAGGATGTGTTTTTGTTCAGAATATCATTAATTCATTTTTTTTCCTCAATTTATTGTCAAAAAAAAATGAGCAGTGGAAAGAAACATATTCTGGATATTAAAAACGTGGCAGATGATCCTCCTGTTGTCATAACCTTGCGAAAAAGAAAGGTTAAGGAACTCTCAAAATTTGAAAAAGAGACAAAAAATGATGATGATAATGATGACGATGAAGTCGATGAAGACGACGAAGACGATGAAGACGATGAAGACGATGAAGACGATGATGATGATGAAGACGATGATGATGATGATGATGAAGACGATGAAGATGATGATGAAGATGATGATGAAGATGATGATGAAGACGATGAAGACGATGAAGACGATGATGATGATGATGATGATGATGACGATGATGATGATGATGAAGATGATGATGATGATGATGATGATAAAGACGATGATGATGAAGACGATAAAACAGCAAAGGCGAATACCTTATCTTTTCCGCAGCTTTTAAAGGAGTTGTTCCCGTCAAAGTACATGACTGAAAAAGTTGAAAAAATTAAAAAAAAAAAAGACGAAGAAGAAGAAGAAGAAGCAGAAGAAGCAGAAAAAAAAGTGCCAGCAGACGAGGTGAAAAAATCAGGCAAGAAAAGAGTACATGACGTAGTCAACTTTGTTTTTTCCATTGATGATGTCAGCAACAAACCAAAAAAGAAAAGGGCGAAAGTGGAAGATAAACCATCCGTCTTTTTGAATACTCGGTCGAAAAAAGGGGGCAAAATATCATCATCATCATCATCATCATCAATTCCAACATCCTCGTATACAGAGCATCTCAATTTGATGGAAGAAAAGTTTCCCAATAGTCCCATTATTGCTGATTTCAAAACGCAGTACGGAAAACGGCTCGCCAAAGAGGCACGTGAGAGGGATAAAGAAGAGAAAAAACTCGTCAAGGCAAATACTAGAGTCTTCCGCAAACTCCTCAATCAACCCTTTCGCCAGTTGTCAGACAGCCGGTTTTTCCGCAAAAAGATGAACCAGGAACAACAATTGGACATTATCACCAAACTCCGCTCAATCAACAATGACTCGTCTTCGTGCAAACTTCCCTACCGCATTTCCATCATCCAGTCCTCCTTCTTGCAGAACCACCACAAACTCATCGCCTTGAAAAAAATCGACACCTTGAACAACATGGATTTTGGAGACACCGAATATTTCAAACTCCGCAACTGGGTCCAGACATTCATGGAAATACCCTTTGGCATATACCGGGAAGTTGTTCTGCATACCGAAAACAAGCCTGAAGTGAGCGATTTCATGTCAAATGCTTTCCAGACCTTGAACAACGCCGTCTACGGTCTTGATGATGCCAAAATCCAGATCATGCAAATGCTTGGCCAACTCGTCACCAACCCCCTTTCCGTAGGCAGCTCCATTGCGATTCAAGGACCACCCGGTACCGGAAAAACGTCTTTGGTGAAAGAGGGGATAAGCAAAATCCTTGGTCGTCCTTTTAATTTTATTGCTCTAGGGGGTGCGACAGACAGCAGTTATTTGGAAGGGCATTCGTATACTTACGAAGGTAGTACGTGGGGAAAAATCGTCCAGATTCTGTTGTCGAGTAAATGCATGAATCCTGTCATTTACTTTGACGAGTTGGATAAGATTTCAGATACGCCAAAGGGGGAGGAAATTGTAGGGATTTTGACACATTTGACAGATACGTCACAGAACTCCGAGTTCCACGACAAGTATTTCTCGGAATTGGATTTCAACTTGAGCAAGTGCTTGTTCATCTTTTCCTACAACGACGAGAGTAGAGTTCACCCGGTTCTCAAGGATCGCATGTATCGGATATACACAAAGGGGTACGACGTGAAGCAAAAGGTGATTATCGCCAAGAACTTTCTGTTACCTGCCATTCGAGAGCAAGTCAAGTTTGTCGAAAGCGAAGTGGTGATCCCAGATGATGTGTTGGTGTATATCATTGACAATTTTTGCATGAAAGAGGAAGGGGTGCGCAACTTGAAACGTTGTCTTGAGATTGTCTTTACAAAATTAAATTTGTTTCGGTTGATGGATACAGATACGGAATTGTTGAGTCATAAGGATTTCAAAGGGTTGGTTTTCCCCTCTTTGTCTTCATCGTCTTCATATGTCTTGACAAAGGCGAATGTGGACATTTTGATCAAAAAGAGGGAGGATGAGAATATGTCCTACAAGGCCATGTACTTGTAGTATTTGACATTAAAACAATTTAAATAAAAGGAGAATTGATAAACAATAAAAAAACACATTTATGCAACATCAACATCAACAACAAAATCAGTCCGAGAAGAAATCATTGAAAATGACTCATGATGATATCAAAGAGTTGTTGTTAATCAAGACGCGAATTGATGAAATCGTTGGGTCGGCAAATGTGGTTGAAGATTGTAAAGTGTTGAAAAAGTTGGGTGCGTGTTCAAAATACGTGATGCAATTTTTGAAATCAGAGTGCATTCATGATTATAAACAAGTTAATATTAATGGCGAAGTGAATACATATTGTCCTACTTGCAAATCCATTTTTTAAGTGCATTCATGATTATAAACAAGTTAATATTAATGGCGAGGTGAATACATATTGTCCTACTTGCAAATCCATTTTTTAAGTGCATTCATGATTATAAACAAGTTAATATTAATTAATGGCGAGGTGAATACATATTGTCCTACTTGCAAATCCATTTTTTAAGTGCATTCATGATTATAAACAAGTTAATATTAATGGCGAGGTGAATACATATTGTCCTACTTGCAAATCCATTTTTTAAGTTTTATCAATATCTTCATCTATTATATTCGTATCTTCATCATCATCATCATCATCTTTATCAGAACCTTCAATCTCAGATATGTCATCGTCTTCAAAAATCTCCTCAGCACCACCACCACCGTCGTTATCCTCCTCCACCCCCCTTTCGTAATCCCCCAATGCAATTTTCCTTTTCTCGAAGAAAAAAATGAAAAAACATGTTTTTAAAAAATGCTCGACGAGGGATCTATATTTGGTCGCATCTGTTTTATCTTTTTTCCAAAAGAAAAATGTTTGCAATTCGTAAAAGCTGGACGGAAATCTGATGTAGCCATCGATTTCAATATATTGATTTCCAATCAATGTTTCTAAATTTTGCCGCAGAAACATCAACAATAATCGAGAATAAGGCTTATAGGAGGCCGTTGGAGCACCTACTACCATCGTGGTCATCCGCCTCGATAATGGTTTTCGTTTATATATCGTCTTTATAGACTTTGGGATTTTCCGACTCGACAACTCAATCTCTGCGCCAATGGACTCAAATTTTTCATTCACTGCAAGGAATGATAGTGTTCGCAGACAATTGGGGAATGCATTGATAACTGCTTCGGTAATGTAGACAAATTTTGAAAACTTATGAGTATTCACACATTTCAAATACGGCGCAGCATCATCAGTATAGACTACATCTACAATAACTATTCGGTGTCCTCTATTTCCCGTTGTTGTTGTAGTGGTGGTGGTGGGGGCTAATCTTGTTTTTTTCATTATCTCCTCTTTGGATCTATGAGGCGTGTCCAACAACTGCAAGTTGTTTGTGATGTTGCCTGTCAGCCCCACGCCAATATACAAATTCTGTCCGTTGCATATGGAAATTTTGAATAAGTCTTGCAGAAAGAGAAATAAATCGACGGAAAAGGGGAGAGTGGTAATGGCAAGGGGTATGATGGCGGGTTGTTTATATTTACGTTCGAACTCATCCAATTTGAAATTGAAAATGTCCAAGATCGAAAACACTATTTGTAATTGCTCAATGGAGTGAGACTCTAGCTTCTTCACTGGAATAAAATGAGCCAAGTAGCGTTTGTAAGTCCTGTCTCCTCGAACATGATTCCATAACATCACTTCATATTTCGGGTCACTCACCCCACTTTTGTTCGTCAAAGAGTAGGCATAATTTCTATCTGCAACGAAATTCAAATACGCTTGTAGTAAAAGGCGACGCAAAACCCCCCCTTTGCATTTATGTTTCTTTGTCGCAAAGATATGATGTGGATTCGTATCTAGTTGCTTGTCCAACTCGCGACATGATTTATCATTTCGTGAATTACGAGAAAACAATTCAGGACAGGCGCAGACGATACAACGGACGAGGACACGAACATAGGCCATACTTTGACAAACGGGTCGTTGACCTTGCATCATATTCACAAACGTTTCATTCGATAAAGATTCTTCCTCCCCCGATTCAAAATATTCTTTGTTATAATTATCATCATCATCATCATCATCATCATCCGTTTTCTCAAAAATAAATTTAAAATTCGCGCCCTTTTTGTTAAAGGGGTGTTTTAAGTTGGTTTTGTTTCCATCATCTGTTAATTTTACTCGTCTTGCAACACCCTTCCATTTTTTCGTATATCTTCTAGCATGAATTACTCCAGCAGCACCTCCATGCCGCGTTTTATTTTTAGGCATTTAATTTTTTAAAATTTCTTCTTTTTTTCTTTCTTTTTCCTTTTTTGGATCAAAAAAAAATTTAAAATACTTTCCAGAATAGTGCCGATTGGTTGTTCAATTTTCCCCACAAGATAAAATCATCTGCGTAATAATAGGAAATAAAGGACATGTCTTCCTCGTCAAGCGTATGATCAGATATAACAGACGCATTTACTTCTTCCAATTTAACCTCACGGATCGGAATATCGAGAAAGGACAACATTTCCAATAATTTCGCATTCATTATTTCCGAAGACTTGTTGTAGAGAATAACCATCATGCTTTTAAAATGAGATGTATTTTCTATATAGTGACATTGGGGTAAATAGTGCACATAATCGATTGCAGACACATGCAACATTGCCACATTCGCCTCTTTTATGAAAGAGATGAACATTTTCAGCGATACATCAGAGTCACATAAACCATCCTGTATACAATTTTGACGCCAATATTGATAAATGGATTTAAATCGGTCCAATGGTTCCCGAATCACCACTAAATATTTCTTATCGTTGGTTGATATTTTCTCCTGATAATGATCACGTAAATCAAAATAGTCCGTGTAATGTTGTAAATATTCTCCTAGCGCCGAACCACCCGTCTTTGGAATATGAATGTACGTTATTTTATGATGAAGAAAGTCTTTATCCAAACTGTTCATGTCAAAGGTGGATGATGATGATGATGATGATGACGAAAACGATTCCATCTTTGGACATCTGCGGAGAACCATGAGAATGAGAATGGCAAAGAGAAGGAAGAATAAAACAACATTTTTTCGCATTTGCTTTTTATTTACATTTTCCAATTTTTTTTTAAAATTCATAATCATCATCATCATCATCATCATCATCTTTATTATAAACGCAAAACATTAAGGATTCAATTCCAAAATGGCTCCGCGACTCTTTTTCTTCCTCATCAACTCCGTCGTCGTTTCAACTACATTCACCACACTTGACGGTAGTTGAAGATCAACCCCTTCCAACGGAAACTCTTGGAAACCCACAATTTTAACTTCTGGGTTTTTCGCAACCATCATCTTCATCACTTCCCCAATCGATAATTTCATGCCAAAATCTTTGTACCATTCAAAATACACAGATTTCAATGACCTATAATCATCAAAATCATCTTCATTAACCGTCGCGCCACGAGCACCACGAGCACCACCAGCGGCAAAATCGTAGCCCAACTCGTCTTCGTCTGTCTGGACCAGTGCATAATAGTTGATCAACTTAACCACCCTTTCTTTGAAATATCGACGGCGAATACTGCATTCTTCCACCCCTCGCAACAAATTTAAGTCATCGCATAAAATTTGGAAAAATCTCTGCAGCCATGGACGATACCCTTCCGTTTGCGGCTGCAGACGAATTTCCGTCGTGCCTGACACACCATTGCAATCCATGGGAACTTGCACAGAAACGACCAAGGGCTTCGTGTTGGTGTCGATGATTTCGTAAAAGATGAAATCGTAGGTATCATTCACACCCACATCCGCCGACGTTTCATCAAGGTAGACAAAGGGGGTTAGTCCATTCGGCATATGGCATTCAAGGATGCTGAAACGATATTTGGAGAAGAAATTGGGTGTTTTCAACTGCTTCATGATATCATCCGAACTCTGTGTCAACAAAAACAATTCTTCAATGGCGAAATTGCGGGTATGGAAAGCGCGCATGAGAAGCAAATCCAATTGTTTCTGCACCATACTGCTCTGGAAATAAGACAAAAACTTGGTGGGAACGAATTCAGCCCAATCCAGCATTTCCGCCGATCCACCCTTGATATTGAAAGTGGCGACCTGGATATTTTGTCCAGATGATAGCGTGACATTTTCAATGACAAGCGCATGATCTACAACGCATCCGGGTGAAGTGGTCATCATTTCATCCTCTTTTTCAATGAGATCGTTGTCTATTGACGAGAACACATAAATGTTTGATAACTGCACGGGTTCGGCAACAAGTTGCGCAGATGATAAAGATGAGGGTTTGAAAAGCACGTAGTCAATGTTACTTTGGGCGAGATCAAATGCCTTTTCTTGTTGGGCGGTATGTACTCCCCTCATTTTATGCGTTGTTGTCCGGAGTTGGTGGTCGCTGACAAAAAGGGGGAAACCGAAGTGGACATCGAATGCATTTTTCCCCTTTTTGTCCATGAAACATAAGACGTTGTTTGGTTTTTGCGAGATTTGGGTATTTGCGTCGCAGGTGACAATGACATCAAATTCGTTAAAAATCTGAAGCAGCATTTTTATCATTTCGAGTTGAAGCTGGAAATGATTCATTGATGTGATTTTGTATTCCTTGAGATGCAAATTCAGGACAATGGCATCGATGCTGTCAACGTACATGATGATTGTATCGGGACCGAGAATGTCAATGTTGTTGACTGCAATTTGGCGATTGATTTCGTCCTGCGTAAAAACATGGTTTCCATTTTTTCGATAGGATTCATAAGAAACGAGGAGACCGGGAAGATCGGAAAAATCTTCTTCTTCTTCTTTGTGTTCTGACACATCTGCAAAAGTTGAAAGTAAGGGGGGAATTCTTGACATTTTATTGGAAGAAGAAATGAATAAATTAATGAATCAATGAATGAATCAATGAATGAATCAATGAATGAATCCATTTTTGATTTTTTGTATGAATTACAAATAAGAACGTTAAAAAATAGAAAATGGGTTTTAAGAAATTAAACTTTACATCATCTACTCGTTATAATTTATCATCTGATTCTGCATTTTCATCTCTTTATCAAAAGGGTCCACCAGGTCCACCGGGTCCGGCAGGTGAAAGGGGTGTACAGGGAATAAAAGGGGGAGATGGATTCTTAGGGCCTACTGGACCAACGGGGGCGAATGGACTCTTAGGGCCTACTGGACCAATGGGGGCGAATGGACTCTTAGGGCCTACTGGACCAAAGGGGGAGGTGGGAGCTAACGGGACAAATGGAGTCAATGGAACGAATGGAAGCACTGGACCTACGGGACCTGCTGGGACTAATGGAACGAATGGAAGCACTGGACCTATGGGACCTGCTGGGACTAATGGAACGAATGGAGCGGTAGGAAGCACTGGCGCTACGGGACCATCTGGAACGAATGGAACGAATGGAACAAATGGGACAAATGGAGCAATAGGAAGCACTGGCGCTACGGGATCAGCTGGAACGAATGGAACGAATGGAACAAATGGGACAAATGGAGCAGTAGGAAGCACTGGCGCTACGGGATCAGCTGGAACGAATGGAACAAATGGAGCAGTAGGAAGCACTGGACATACGGGATCAGCTGGGACCAATGGGACAAATGGAGCGGTAGGAAGCACTGGACCTACGGGATCAGCTGGGACCAATGGAACAAATGGGACAAATGGAGCAGTAGGAAGCACTGGACATACGGGATCAGCTGGGACTAATGGAACAAATGGAACGAATGGAAGCACTGGACCTACGGGATCAGCTGGGACCAATGGAACAAATGGAGCAGTAGGAAGCACTGGACATACGGGATCAGCTGGGACTAATGGAACAAATGGAACGAATGGAAGCACTGGAGCTACGGGACCAGCTGGAACGAATGGTGTCACTGGTATGTCGCAAAACTCTTCCGGAATTAATATGAATACAAGCCTTAATGTAGTTGGTGGTTTAACTTGCAGTGGTGGTGCTATATCTTTTCCCCTCAGTTCCATATCAACAACATCAATTAGTGGATTAGGAGCGGTTATCGCTGTTACTTTGGGATCGCAAGTACCATTATTGAATGCTACCTTTGCACAAATAATGCCGATAACTCTCACAACTGGAACATGGCTTGTTACTACAAATATGACTTTGTATGCCGGCATTTCTGAGACGTATACCGGGTTTAAACTTAATGGCATTGGTAGTTATTTTGGGTTATCAACTACGAGCAATGGTTCGTCCATTTATTTGTCTCCAATGTATGTACCTGGCGATTCGATATATGGCGCACCGCCTGATTACTATTGCAGTCTTCCACAATTAACGAATGTTTTTACTGTTAGCAGTAGCTCAACAACTTATTACTTAAATGCTTATTTGTTGTTAGGTGCATATTCATCTGGAACCTATTATTGTGCGGTTATGAACGGTACCGGGTTTACCGGTATAACCGCGATCAGAATCGCTTAATTTATTTTGTTACCTTCAAAAAAACTATTACAAGCACAATGACATCTACTTCGTTAAAAATCTGAAGCTGGATTTGAATTTTTGTATGAATTACAAATAAGAACGTTAAAAAATAGAAAATGGGTTTTAAGAAATTAAACTTTACATCATCTACTCGTTATAATTTATCATCTGATTCTGCATTTTCATCTCTTTATCAAAAGGGTCCACAAGGTCCACCGGGTCCTGCTGGTCAACGGGGGTTGCAGGGTGAAAATGGTGAAAAGGGTGAGATCGGACCGTTGGGACCAAGGGGTGCTGATGGACTCTTAGGGCCTGTGGGACCAAAGGGGGAAAATGGACTTCTAGGGCCTGTGGGACCAAAGGGGGAAAATGGACCAGTTGGACCAAAGGGTGATAATGGATTACCTGGATTAAATGGCCGTGATGGAAACGATATTGTGGGTCCAAAGGGGGAAAATGGCATCGATGGTGCACCAGGAAGAGATGGCACCAATGGAGCGAATGGAGCGAATGGAGCAGCAGGAAGAGATGGAACCAATGGATCCGATGGTGCACCAGGAAGAGATGGCACCAATGGAGCGAATGGAGCGAATGGAGCAGCAGGAAGAGATGGAACCAATGGATCCGATGGTGCACCAGGAAAAGATGGAGCGAATGGAGCCGATGGAACAAACGGCGTTGATGGGAAACCAGGCATAAATGGAACGAATGGAGTCGATGGGAAACCAGGCATAAATGGAACGAATGGAGTCGATGGGAAACCAGGAATAGATGGAACGAATGGAGTCGATGGGAAACCAGGCATCAATGGAAAGAATGGAGTTGATGGTGCACCAGGAAGAGATGGAACGAATGGAGTCGATGGTGCACCAGGAATAGATGGAACGAATGGAGTTGATGGGAAACCAGGAATAAATGGAGCTGATGGTTCAACAGGAAGCAATGGAGCTGATGGATTTGCAGGAAAAGATGGACCAACAGGAGCTACAGGTCCCTCGGGTGGTCCCCCCGGTCCAACGGGTCCAGCAGGTCCGCCTGGAAATGGAGGAAATGGAAGTGGCGGTGACGGCCCAACAGGAGCCACAGGACCACAAGGAACGCCAGGTAAAGCTGGCACAAATGGAACAAATGGAGCGGTCGGAAGCACTGGACCCACGGGATCAGCTGGGATTAATGGAACGAATGGAACAAATGGAAAGAATGGATCAGCTGGGACTAATGGAACGAATGGAACGAATGGAAGCACTGGACCCACGGGATCAGCTGGGATTAATGGAGTCGATGGGAAAGCAGGAGTCAATGGAACAAATGGAAGCACTGGACCCACGGGATCAGCTGGGATTAATGGGACAAATGGAGCAGCAGGAAGCACTGGACCCACAGGATCAGCTGGGACCAATGGAACAAATGGAGCGGTAGGAAGCACTGGACCAACAGGAGCAGCTGGATTGAAAGGAAGTCCAGGTGCAAATGGAACGAATGGAACAAATGGATCACCTGGAATCAATGGAACGAATGGAACGAATGGAACAAATGGAACAAATGGGAACACAGGACCCACGGGATCAGCTGGAACGAATGGAACGAATGGAACAAATGGGAACACAGGACCCACGGGATCAGCTGGAACGAATGGAACAAATGGAACAAATGGGAACACGGGATCAGCTGGAACTAATGGAACGAATGGAACGAATGGAACAAATGGGAACACAGGACCCACGGGATCAGCTGGAACAAATGGAACAAATGGCCCAACTGGACCAACAGGAAATAATGGAGTCACCGGTATGACACAAAACGCTGGCGGTATATACGTGTCGTCAAATGTTTCTGCTGGCAGCATTTATGCAAATTCAATCAGTAACAATAACAATGCATATCTATTTTTGAATGGACAAGTTGTCGTGAACAATGTATGTTCAAATTCGGGGACAGATTTAATATTGTCTGGTAATTCCTCGAATGTTAGACTTAATGGCAATTCTTACTTATACCCTGGCAACACTGGATATCTAATACCGATTACCCTACATGGTACAATTTCATGCAGTTATACTACTAGTTCAAGCAGCTTTCGACAATCAATTTATTATTTTACAAATAGTGGTACTTATAACTCAAATATACCTTTTACTAGTGTGCCAGCTGTTTGCGCGACTATCCAAGCACCGGCGGGTAGTTATGTTATGAATAATTATTTGACAATTTCGAGTGTTACATACTCATATTTCACTTTCACAGTATCGAATCTTAGTGGAAGTGGTACGTTTAATGTTAGTTGGATCGCAGTCGGTAATTAATGGAATATATGATGACTTCGACTTCACCACCACACATTAATTGCTCGGAAAAAAAAGGATGAATATTTTCCATCGAATATGACAACAGTACATAAAAGTCAATGTCTGCATACCCAACTTCGTCGTTTCGGCAATACGGCGGCTTAGCCTACAATGCAAAAGCAAACATCACCGCATCCAGTTATGCAACCATGACCTCCCCCACCTTTTCAGGCACCGTTGCTCAAAACCAGACGAAAACCGTCTTTGGAAGCCACATCGACATGGCGGACAACTCAGTCACAAATGTCAGCCAAATTTACTTTGCGGATGGCACGGTCATGAGCTCAGCGGCCTCCAACGGGGTTACCGGAAAAGAGGGGAGCACTGGACCCCAGGGACCAACTGGACCGATCGGATCAACAGGACCCACTGGACCCATTGGACCGACGGGACTCACGGGATGGACGGGACCCACGGGATGGACTGGCCCCACGGGAAAGACTGGACCCACAGGTTGGACAGGACCTACGGGATGGACTGGCCCCACAGGATGGACAGGACCTACGGGAATGACTGGAGCCACAGGATGGACTGGTCCTACAGGATGGACTGGCCCCACAGGATGGACTGGCCCCACAGGTTGGACTGGCCCCACAGGATGGACTGGAGCCACGGGATGGACTGGTCCCACAGGTTGGACTGGTCCCACGGGATGGACTGGAGCCACGGGATGGACTGGTCCCACAGGGTGGACTGGCCCCACAGGATGGACTGGACCCACAGGTTGGACAGGACCTACGGGTTGGACGGGGCCAACGGGATGGACTGGAGCTACAGGATGGACGGGACCGACGGGAAAGCAGGGGGCGACGGGAAGACAAGGTCCGACAGGACCGACGGGAGTGCAAGGACCGGAAGGGTTGAATGGTAATAATGGGTTAAATGGGAATAACGGAAATATAGGACCAACGGGACCACTGGGTCCAACGGGTGCACAGGGCATTCCAGGATCGGGGGGCGGAGTTGGAGGCGTGGGTCCAACCGGGCCACAAGGGGCGGCGGGAGCGGTAGGGGCGCAGGGAGCGGCGGGATCGTCGCCAAGCATTCAGAGTGGTTCCGGCAGCTTAAGTGGAGATGAATTCACATCAGTAAAATTTGCAACCGCATTTACATCTTCCCCTTATGTTGTCGCTTCTATCAGTGGTGGTGCATATTGTATCGACCTTACTAGTATTTCAACAACAGGATTTAATGTGACAATTTATTATGACGACAGCAATCCGGTTTGGGTTGGTAGTGGTCCTTCATTTACTTGGATTGCTGTATTAACTTAATTAACAGATCATTTATAAACCTTTATATTTTCGTATTATAATTAACTTATCATTTTCCTCAAACGCGGGAAAAAAGCCATCTCCGCTAAAATCTTCTTCTTCATCTCTTTGATTTTACCAATTCGTAACGACCACCAATCTTCTTCCACCGCTCGTTTCATTATCTCCAAACATTCGTCGAAACTATATCTCGAAAAATCCAACATCACAAACGATTCCGAATCTACATATTCACAAACATTCGGACACCCGTAATAAAACACCAAACATTCACACAACATCGGTTCCCACAACTTTTCTGTGATATACCCCTCCTCGAAATTATTCTCCACCATCAAATAATATTTGAACGGCACCATACCCTTGTACTTTTCATTGCCCGCCAACGATCCTTTATACGATGAAAAATCGTGCAAATTGTCAAAGCCAAATATATTCATCTCCACCTTTTGGAAAATGTCCAAATATTTCAAAAAATCGATTCGCAAAATATGCCCCTCGTCGAAATATTTCGAGGAACATATGCTACTCACCGCATCCTCTTTTTTTTCATATGTCAAATTTGTTATTTCCGCCAACGATAATCCAACATTGAATTCCACATTGTTGTGCTCCCCTGACGTTTTCCTACCAATGACTCTTTTGAAAGACGATGATGATGATGATGATGATGATGTATCAGGAATCGCCCATTTTTCTCCCCATGTTTTCACCCCCCAACTTTTACTCGCGTCGTTTACCCAAGGTTCCATTTGAAAGACAAACGTACGTTCCGGCACAAAATATTCATCGTCATCCAAAGGTCGATTAATGATAACGTAGTAATCGATTTTATCGTGCTCATTGTGAAACACCAGTTCAATATCTTCATACCGATATCCAAATTGACACATGGCACTGTAATGCTTGCACAATTCTTCGGACGAACACCAATTTGTAATCATCTTCACTTTTTTCACAATTTCTGTTGTTTGGAAAAAGCAATCATAATCATGTTGGATATCCGAATCCACGTTTTGATTCGCATCACAGACATATTCCGTGAAAAGGAGCTGGGGTTTTATTTCAAATTTCGCCACTTCTTTGCATTTCATGTTCACGTGGTAATCAATCCCATGCTGAATCCCATTTCTTTTAATATTTTCAAGTAGTTTCATACACCCCCTTTTGGAAATGGAATAACCGAAAAATCCACCAATGGTCTTTTCCACGCACAAATCCTGCATTCGAAAGGACGAGGTGGGGGAAAACCCTCTTTTCAAATCACCATAATCACAAGGTGAATTGCTGAGATACACCATATCACGCTTTGCAAACTCTCCATCCTTGTCAAATTTTTCAAGCACTTGCAAAAAGGCGGGATGAATTTGCTCAATGTCATCTTCCAGCACGATTTGATACTCTTTTCCACCACCATAACCACAGCCTCTTTCTGCGGAAACGAATTCTTCCCATACTTTCATATGACTCAAGGCACAGGCGATGAATGATTTTCGGTAAGAAAAATCATTACCTCGAAATAATTTCTCAATCTCAACCGAAGGTGACAAACTTTTCCCATCCACCGATTCCACAAATTCATATTCCACATCTTCTTTCCATCCGAGATTTTTTTGAAGAAGCAGTACCATTTTTTCGCGTCTGTCGGTACGTCTTTTCAAATTTAGAATTTTTACAAAGGGGGGGGGTGGGTGTTGTTGTTGTGTTTCCGTTTCGTTGAAGCAAACAATATTATTTTCAGGTAGAAGTAGGTCATTTTCGGAGATGTTGTCATTTTCGGAGACAGTCATGACAACATTTTCGATTCCATTATTATTTGTTTCACCAAATTGATTCTCATCATTTAGTTCGTACGCATTTTTTGCACAACCCGTCACCCCCTTTTCGTGTGTCATTCTTCCAATGTGCCGATTTGTAATCATGTCGAAAAATCCCGTTTGATGTTTATGCACTCCAAACCATTTCTTGCCATAGTCCATTTCAAAAAACGTATTCGGTGAATCAAAATTGCCCGTTTTCATAATTGACTCGGTCAAAATCATCGACGGACGAAAGGTGAAATGATGCCAATAATGACAATTTTGATACCCCACATTTTGAATAGCATTATGGACATGAAGACGAATGCACGATGATAATGATGATGATGATGATGATGATAATAATTTTTCAGAACCGCGAATATTATAATTATCCACCCTTTCTGCATAATTCACATTGTAGCATATTTGTTGAATATTTTTATCTTTGTCATCAAGCACTTGCTTTGCCATGGAGACATAATTCATTTCACGATGAAACAAGAAATCATCCTCCATGTGAATCCAGTATTTGATCGCGGGTCGGTTTTTCAAAAAGTCGTAAATCAAATTCATGGATTTACGATGCCCCTTTTCATCATCGTTTTTCAAGTAGAAGTCTACAAAGGGGTACAACTCTTTCATGTTTTCGCGATCTGCCACTGACGAATTATCATCCACGCAGAACCACAAATCAATCTTATCCACGTCTACCCAATTATTTAAAATAGAGTTCATGGTCTCTTTGAATAGATCCAAACGACGACATGTGGTAAACGTAATGGCAATCTCAAGTTCAGTGTCATCCCATCTTTTGCCTAATTTATAGTGCAAATATTTCACAAAGGAGTGATTATAGGTGACCATCCCGTTTCGAGACAACTGAAACGCTAATTCCCACATTTCGCAATGGATTGGTTCTATGGTTTCATCCGCTTTGTAAATTTCCTCGAGCATTAAATCTACCGCGTGGAAAAGATCGCGGATATTTTCATCCTTGACCATTTCCTCTTTGTAAAACATGAGATTCGTCAATGCACTTTTCCGCATGCGGTATTCAGCCTTCCGTTTCATCAAGATCAATTTGCAACACTCATAACCACTCTCCTTGTCATTTATATAATAAGCACTAATGGAATTTTCATATTCCAGCACATGATTGTAAAGCCATTTCTGTACAAAGAGTTTGTTCTCCAAACTATATCTCCCGTAATTTTTGAACTTGTGATACAGAGCATTTACCAAAACATGCGATTCTGTGGCGCGCAAATCTTGTGCCAAGGAGGCGATGCAGTCAATGCGTTCTCCGTCATACTCGACCGATTTCAACGCAAATTTGTTGGCCTCTTCTTTATTGCCACACAATTTATAGAGTTCCTGGAGCATTAGGCACGAATAATATTTTTCCTGTGCCCAGTTCTGATGCGTCAACACCTTTTGGTACCATTCAATGGCTTTTTCCTTTCGATTGCAATCCTTGTAACTTTGAGCGCAGTAAAAGACGTATCTGCTTGCCAAACCTTTATCGCCGCCTGGAAACAGCATTTCCTTCTTGTAGGCGTTTTCAAGAATCACTGCATCTTCCAGATATTTGTTGGGGTTCTTGGAACGGAATCCCTTTCTGCCAGAGACAATATGATAATTCCCGTCGAGGACAATACTGGTATGTGAAGAATCAAGACAACTGAGATATTCATGCAGTACGCCCCTGTAGCACCACTTTTTACGGTTGTTGACCAAAAGGGGGCGGAGGTAGGTGAATGCTTCCCCGAATTTAAAATCGTATTTGTCAAAGGTGAGCAGAGGGGGTAGCAAGTTCTCCATGTTGCCTGCTTGAATGGAATCGTCTGCGTCAAAGATGAAGACGTAATCGGTTACGTTGTAAACGTATTGCAAGGCGAGGCTGCGATTATATCCAAAATCTCGCCATTTATCTTGGTAGAGTTTTCCGGGAATGTTCCTTGCATCAAAAAAAGTTTGTATTTTCACCTTTGTGTCATCGGTAGAGCCGGTGTCGGAAATCACCCAGTAATCAAATTTAATATGTGCCAAAAGGTGGGTGAGGGTTTCGATAATAATCGCGCCCTCATTTTTAACAATCATGTTCAAGGCGATGGTTTGATTTAAACTGCTACTGCTGCTCATGGCTAGGTTTTTGATGATTCTTTTATGCCTAATTGTGTTTAAGCAAAAATTCACCAATGATGAACATATAACATAAAAAAACGCTCTAAGAGGGGTTTGAACCCTCGACCTTTCGGTTAACAGCCGAATGCTCTCCCAGCTGAGCTATCAAAGCAACAACGGAACAACGTCAATAAAAATGAATTCAAACCGAGAGGGATGAATGAATGATTAGAAAAGACGTAAATAAAGTGCCACGCATTCATAAAGATCAAATACGGACCATATTCCAGTTCGTGACACTCGTGTTTTTTTTGTCTTTTCTTTTTTCATTTTTTTTATTTTTTCATGTTTGCAAATATTTAAAAAAAAATGTGTTATTTATCAGATGATGATGTTGATGATGATAATGATGCTGATGAAAAGGATGATTCGTCAAACCATTTGGTAGCCACCTCTTTTCCATAATCGATAAATTCACGTCGTTTTGATTCCGACGTAAACACATCATGAATATCTTCCAAATTCAACCGTCGTGCTTTATAAATAATATATTGATAAACACATGCATCATCTGCTGCCGCTGATCCTCTCATTCGCTTTAACAAATTCCCGGTTCGCTGAATAAATGTCATGATGAAATAAAAAAAATACTCCATCATACTCATTCTTGTTTTATTTCCATCCTTTTTTACATTCTCTTTCTTATCATCATCATCATCATCATCATCATATCCCAATTTCGACGAAAAACTGCTTCCGTCATTCTTATCACCATAATCATGACTAATATTAAAAATGGATGCATGGTCTGGGAATCTCTGCAGGGCATACGATATCGGATTATTGCAGGCAACTCCACCATCAAGGTAACATTTCCCCTTTGACAAAAAGGGTTTGAACAGAACGGGTATGGCTGAACTCATGTACACCGCATCCATGACCTTAATATTCGGCGTGGTTTGTCCCGACAACTCGACAACATCGAACTCAGTTAATTCAAAGGTGAAGAAATGGAGTGCAATATTGGTTTGTTTCTCGAAATCAAACAAGGAAATATCCATATCCATCCCCTTTGCCAAAAAAAAGGGTTTGAGGAAATTGACCATAAGTGTTTTATCAAAAATACCCCTTGAATTCAAACTTTCAATCAGCAACATAAGATCAAATTGCACAAATTTATTCCATGGACGCTTGATAATATAATCCGTTATGTAATCCCAGTGAAATTTCATGGCGAGCATGACCGCAATCAAAGTACCGGCCGATGTCGCATATATACTTTCAATATTTTCAATGTTCCACACACCCTTTTCCTCAAGACATTGTAAGATTCCAATCGCCTGTAATCCAGATGGTCCACCTCCTGGAATTACTAAATGTTTAATTGTTTTCATCGACACAGAAATTTGAAATGTTGGCGCGGGGGGGCGTGGTGGGGGTGGGTGATAGATTATTAATATATATTAATAAATGAATAAATAAAATTAATACCTTAAAAAAAGAAAGAAGTAAGAAAATAAATATAATTAAAATGACAAGTATTTTCACCCTTGACAAAAGTTCTGGAGATTTGACTCAAAAGGTGAATTTAGACGAATTATATGAAAAAAAGAGAGAGTATGATTTGAAACAACTGGAATTGTACAACAAGATTCTGAATCGGGTGCATGCCAAAATAAAATTAACATCACGTCAAGAAATGGATGTGCCCATTTGTTGGTTTATTGTCCCAGAGGTCATTCTCGGCATTCCAAAATATGATCATGGCGCTTGCATAGGATACATCATCAACAAATTAATGGAAAACGGATTTCGTGTCAAATACATTCATCCAAATCTTTTGCTCATCGGATGGAAACATTTTGTACCTACATATGTCCGCAAAGAGATTCAAAAAAAGACCGGAATTGAAGTTGATGAGAGTGGCAAACCGTTGCCTGAATACCAAGAAGGGGGAGACATGGATTATAGGGAGATTGTCATCGAAAGGGATCGTGCAGGGAAAACAGACGTGGAAAAGAAACTATCCTTCGACGAGATGATGATGAATAAGCGTAATCTGGATGAGGGCAATAAAAAACAAAAAAAGGTGTACAACGACATATCCAACTACAAACCTTCTGGAAAATTTTAATCTCATAAAACAAATATCCACATGAATTCATTATTTAAAAAATAAAGAGAAAAGGATGGTGTTGTTGGGAGAAATCAAAAAGAATCATTGCGACCATGGTAAATTTAAGCAGTATTGCAAAGATTGTGGGGGAGCATCCTTATGTGTTCATGGCAAGGTAAAGACGAGATGTAAAGAATGTGGAGGATCAGCGATTTGTCTCCATTCAAAGAGCAAATATAGCTGCAAATTGTGCAAATTACCCAATGTAGCGCTTCTAGTAAAAGAAGAACAAAAAAAAGAAAAGGAAAAAGACGAAAAAGAAGAAGATGATGAAAAATACATGATCATTGATATTGTTGTCGTGAAAGATGATCATGACGTGAAAATTAGTTGCTGCCCACACGGAAAGAAGAAGATTACACAATGTCGTGAATGCGGAGGTGCAGCATTTTGTGAGCATGGCAAACGAAAGACTCAGTGTCGTCATTGCGGTGGATCGGCTCTTTGTGTTCACAACAAGACCAAACAGATTTGTCGTGATTGTGGTGGTTCTGCTTTTTGTGAACACGACAAACAAAAGACAAGGTGCAAAGAGTGCAAGGGTAGTTCCATATGTGAACACAATCGCATTAGACGGCAGTGTAGAAATTGCAAGGGGTCTGCCTTTTGCGAACACGATAGAGTGAAAACTACATGCATAGAATGTGGAGGGTCTTCTCTATGCGAGCATCGGAGGCTGCGACATCATTGCAAACCGTGTGGAGGTAGCCAGATATGCGAGCATGGACGCCAGAAGCATTCATGTCGTCCATGTGGAGGCACTTCCATTTGCGTACACGACAAGTATAGAACACAGTGTTATGATTGTGGTGGAAAATCGATTTGCGAGCATAGGAAATATCGTCCAAAGTGCAAACTATGTTTGACGAATCACAACAACAACAACAACAACAAGAGCAACAGCCCCAGCAACAGCAACAGCAAAAGCAACAATTATCTAAAATGAATGCCGTTTGTTATTTTTCGGAAATTTCGTCTCTTTTTCCTTCTTTTTCCGCCAGTGATGATGATTTCTTCATATTCATCAGCACCTACTTTGCCCACCGTAAAATTTGCATAATTATTATCATTTCGATACATTCTGCCTTCAAAAGCTTGAAACAAAATCAAACTTTCAGTCAAATTTATATCCCTTTCCCCAACTTTTAATTTCAATTCCCATTTACTTGTTTGATCACTCTCAATGGTCATAGTAAAATCCCCTTTCTTCAATTCTAATACTTTTTCTACAAATTCTACATCATTACCAATTCTATAATGTAATATTCTAATTTCCATACTTTTTGTTAAAAGTTGCGTGACCAAAAAATTGTCTTGATGATTAGCATTAGGCATTACAAAATTTTTCACAAAAATATGTAATTGCCACCAAACTTTCGTATCTTTTTTGACGAATATATCGATCTTGCCTGATTCATGAAATCCAGTTAAACTATAAAAACAATAACAGTTATCATCTTTTTCGTCTTCGTCTTCTTCTTCTCCTACTTCATTTTTCATATATGAAAACGTACCAATCTCTAAAATATGGGTATATTCATCTTTATTAATTTTTAAAAAAATGGCAGATAAACGATCCGCCATACCGTGCTTTATTTTTCCACCGTTGGTTTTTTCGGTTCTGCGTAATAAGAGCTCAATATACACAATTGCCAATCCACTTATGATAAAACTGTACAGAACTAACAGTTGATGGGTTAAATTATTATTACCACCACCATCATGCTCATAACTTTTTAAAATATAGGCCAATTCCTCTGTGAAAAGAACGCTTGATCCCTTTAGATATGCTATGCCAAATGTCGATTCGATCATTTTAGCTAATAAGTTTGAATACGAAAAATCATGCGTTGAGGACGAAAAAGTTTCTTGACAATGAAATGTCATATTTATTTTCCTCTTATCATTATTTTCAAACTCTTTATCACCTGACAATTTTGCAAACAATAAGCTACTCGATTCGGTTTCAAATACCATCAAAAAATGTATAATATAACAAGATACGACCTGTCTATACTGACCATCAGTAAAAGATGAAAACTCAATTATATCAGATTTTAAAGAAACAACTTGTTTTCCTTTTAGTATATTCCATCCTTCTGTCATCGGCATATTGTCGTTTCTCTTCATAAAATCTTCTAAAAAATTAGGTTTCAAAAGTTTCTCCGCATATATACGTTGTACAGTCGCTTTTTGCTCATATGTTTGCTCAGCCTTTCCATTCTTGATCGCATGGTCGCACTTGATGACAATTTTCCCTATAATTTCCCTGTCTTTGCCAAATAATAATTCTAATTCTTTCTCAGTCAACTTTCCTGTCAAATAACCGCGACGATAATTGTCAATCAAGTACATCAACTCCCCCTTCTTTCCGTTTCCTAAAAATACTTTCAACTTTTCACATATTGACTTGAAGTTTCGATCGACGGCTTTAACTCTATTTTGGTCAATATCTCTAAAAGCCCGTCCATGAGTAAGATTGGCTATTATTGCCTTGAAGTTATCCTTGATGACATCTTGAGTGTGCAAAAAATATGACATATGTATATACCGCTTCTCTACTTGAAGAATTTCGTTTATAAAAACCACCGATTTTATGAACGTTTTTTCAAGCCTTTTTCTCATTGCGTTTACGTCCACATTTTTATACGAATGCAAGGGGTTATTATTATAATGACGTCGTGACCTACTACTATGATAGATTCGCTTCATCGTTTTACGAATGGAGGATCTTAATTTCGAAAAAAAAGTTTTACGCGTGGTGGGTTGATTCCGTAATAAAACTTTTTTGAATAAGCGAACATATTTATCTCTCGTTTCCTTTGAATCTGCGACTAGATGTAATTTAGCGTTTGTAAATTCCAGGGTGAAACAATGATCTTTCGCATCTGTATTTGCTGGCGGAAACTTCTTTCTCCCAATAAGTACATGTGTAAGTGTTGATAACGGCCACTTAAAATAATTATTTATAATTAAATCAGGTTTAATAACTTTAAAGGTGATATCGACCTTTGCACCGGTTTTTGTTTGAACCAGTTTGAAGTAATTATCAAATTGGGACTCCAAAAAATCGTCTTCAGGGACTCCTGCGTCAACATCATCAACATCATCAACATCATCAACATCATCGACATCATTAAACACGTGGTCACGTTCAAGCAAATTGGCAACTTCGTTTTTGTCTTTCTCCATATTTATCTTTTGTTCCAGAAAAAAAAAAGATTAATAAAGATACTGTCGCGGTAATTGCCAATATGAAAACATGGTGACATCACCTCCCGAAACATCTTCTACATCTGTTGTTGTGACTGTTCCCAAAAGAATGTATTTACATAAAATCATATTCCGGGATTCAAGAATTTGACGTGGAGACATGCGCGCAAAAAATTCATATTTTGGTCTTTGCAAAATTTCATGCGCAGGGATCATGATGCCAAACATACTGTTGCTGCGATAAAAATCAATGTCTTCATCCCCCATCAAACTTTCAATCGTCACCAATTCATTATCCATGTTCTTGATGCCGATAAACTTGCCATCAATACGTCGGACTCTATCCTCGTTCGTCTTTGCGTGCAAATTGCACCATTTACTGTAATTCCCAATAAACTGCAATTCGGACGTGTAGTCTTGTGTCACACAGCGAATAACATAGTCTTGCAATTTCTCGACCATTTCATTTTGCTTCTCCGCGCCAAAAATATCGAGACCACAACAGAATTGATTTTGTTGCTCGAATTGCTGCAAATCCAAATGACGATTCCATGTTTCACAGACGAAAAACTTGTCGCTGTAGACACCCATGTCATAAAGGCCACGCAAATTCTGCAAACAAAGGAAATGCGCTGGGACAAACATACCCCCGTACCTTTGAATTATTTTCAGCATGCCTAGAATGCGGTAAGAAGAGAGCAACGGGTACGACAATTTTTGAAGTTGGATGTTCCAACCAGGTACAAGTTTGGAAAAACATTTATCATCAATGATACATATGCGAAAGGAGTTGTCATTGTGGATAATCAAACTTTTCATTGTTAAAAAGAGATATCCCTGATTCATTTTGCATGATGACCTTGATCCGAAACTGATCCAGTTTCTTGAATTATATTCGTATGACAAATGGATCCATAATATTGGCTTCGTATCATATTGTCCCATTTCGGTCAAACTTTCATCTGTTAAAAGGTACTGTTGAATGGCGGCGTAGGAGAAATTACTTTTGTCTCGAAGAATTTTGGCTTCATATCTTCTGTAGAGAAAAGTTACAATGAAAAGAACAGCAAGTAATATTGCCAATGTGGTTTCATCCTCAGTCATTATTTATTTCCTTTTTTTTTCTCTTTTTTTTTCTTCTTTTCACAACAATATTTTTTTCAGTTTCTTTTTTCTTTTATTTTGTTATAATGGAAATCGGAGAACCACATGTTGCCTATACAGAGAGGAAACAGCAAGTATTGGAAAAAATCAAAGATGCTATCATCAGCCCAACCTTTTGCGGCAAACTTCATTATGATCCGATAACGGTCGAGAACGGATTTGAATATTTTACAAAAAGTTTTATGCGAATATGGTCACCTCATGTACCCAAAAAGATATACAAGTTGTGTTTCCATAACGCCTCGGAGGAAATCGTTTTTATTCGAAAGGATGATGATCATGATGGTGATCATGATGATGATGATGATGATGAGGATGAAAATCGAGCCACTTATCATGTGTATGAGAAATCAACGAATTCTATTTTGGTAAACGCATTGGTATTTATCGTGCAGGACTTGCAGTTTGCAACGATGCCTGAATCACCTGCGTATGTCCAATGGCAAACCCAGCACCCCTTTGCACTTTCGGAAATTGGGAATTTCGGGAGATATTCGTCACCGGAGAATCGAAGTGAGCAGCGAAAGACATTATTCCTGATTCATCAAGAATTGCGTCATACTGATAAGACCGTCCCCCATTTTAATTTTACCTTTGTGGTGAATAACATGAACATGAACTTATCACCTGTCTTTGAAATTTTCATTGAGAATGAGGATAGTAGCACATCAAAGTACATCACTGTTCATTTCCCCTTTACATCTTCTCGAATTGTGGTCGTGAGACAAATTGTGGGTGCTTATGTGGTTGATTCGGAATGGATATACATTATGGATCCTAGTACAGAAAGTCTACATGATCGCGGATTTATGTATTTATACTGTTTGCTAAAATCGTTTTGTGACGTTAATTTGTAAATTTTATATATTAAATGAATAACAGTAAAGAGTTTTCTTATCTTCGGAGACTAAAGACATCTGTGAAAAACGCCAGGACGCGATTTGGAGATTTTACGAGGAGAGTAAAGCACCGGTTTTCTAAAACGAAAAAACTCACGCAAGATAATCTTCAAAACTTTGTGTTATCCATGTTCTATTTCCAAAGGTTAATTGACGAAAATGACAATAATTGGGATAACAACCCTTTGCTAGTCAAAAAATGGAAAGAAATGAGAACAGAATTCGCCAATATCTACCAAGAGGCGACAGATAGAAATAAACTCGACGAGGAAATTGATATAACCACTAATATTCTTGTTTTTCAACTTTTAAAGAACCAGCATGGATTCGATTTTTCCAGATTTGAAAACGATGATGATGATGATGATGATGATCACACGATGATAGCTTCCCATTATCCGAATTTGGTTATGTATGTAAACTCTTCAAAGAAGAAAATGAATTGGACTGATAAAAAGTATGTCTCTCTGACTGATATTTCCGTAAGTATAATGAAAAGGATAAATAAAGCTGTGGCGAAAATATGCGTTTCATTAGAAAGGTATGACACTGATACCAAACTTTTTGAGAAAAAATTACTTGGAATTGAAAGACTTATTGATAAACATGACGCATTCCGTTTCGTAGTAGAAACTGAGTTACCAAAAATCTTCTTATCTGAAACGGACGAGGTATCTATTTCAAATGTAAATTATGCACCACCACTAGAGAATAACATAAAACATAGATTTGTTGTCATGATAGAGAATGAATTGAAGAAAAGAACAGAACGCATCAGAGCCGAAATAATTAAGTATTTGGACACATTACCACAAATATGTAAAGATATTAAGATAGAAGTGGAACGTAAACCAAAGTTGCATAAATTCAAATTAGAAAAACTTCTATCAACATTGAAAAACATTCAAATGAAGGGTGTCAATTTTAGTCATGATGATGATGATGATGATGAAAATGATCTCGGACAGAAAATAGAAGTTTCAATTCAAAATGTTCTGGCAGAACTCAAAAAGACATTCTATCTTAATATTGCTGGGGGACGAAGAAGAAAACGAAGCAAACGAAAGAGGAAGATATTCAAGAACGTCTCTACATGATCGTGGATTTATAAAATCGTTCTGTAAAACTACTCTGTGAAAATAAGTGTCGTTCTTTTATAGTTGAATATCGGATATAAGATGGGATCATCGATAAAGTCTTCCGATAAGAGATAAATCCACGACGAAAAATGTGAATACGGGCTGTATCCTTTCACTTTGTTAAATTTCGACAGATATATTAAATCTGCGATTGAATTAAGAACGTCATTATTGCTTCTATTCACGACGAAATCTGTACAATGAAATAATTCAAGACCTATTTTTGAATGAATATTATTCATGATCTCTGTTTTATTAATACCGCACTTCCCTTCATTTTCCTCTAAAAGTTTCAATAAATCACCATCTCTAAAATGGATAATATTTCTATCGACCCCACATGAAGTTTTCTTGTCATCTACTAAACTTATAATATCCCCTTTGAATGGCAAAGTAGTGAATATACTCCTTGCGACATCATATGATACAAATTCATACATGTAAAAGGCAACGGATACGATTCTATCGACGTGATTCCATTCTTGTAAATCATCCCATTTTGTTCTGCTAATGTTACTGGTACTTGCATAAACTTCTCCTCCTACATATTGATAATTAAATTTCAGAAAGCTTAATTGTTCGAGAGAGAGAATTTCGTTGATACCAGCTCCACAATGATTATTTTCTATCCAATCAATATATAATTCAGCGTCTGGAAATTGGGTATGTAAATAAAATAGGTTCATTAAATTACATAATCGGTTTCCAAATCCAGCTATAAATTTAAAAATTATAATTTTGACCATTTCTTATAATATATGGTGGAAAATTATATATATGAAATAAAAATGTAATTATTTGTTTTTTTGCAGATTGCTTAAAAGCCACGATTTCAAATCATTCAGAACAAACTTTTTTTGTAACGTGTCTGTTTGTAATTTCAAGCTTGTCGATTTACTACTAAACGCAGTTACAAATTTGTTGTATGCATTCACCAAATTGACATTTTTATATTTATCGTCCGCTAAAAAATCTTGGTATTTCATTGCGTCTTGTTTTTTGCGAAAACTTACATGATTATGAAAAATAAATAACATATTTTTGCAATCCTCTTTGGTGGATATATTATTCACATTCACCTTTTGAAAAAAAAGCCGTGCATGATTTGAACAATCGGGACAAGGAAGGTGAAACGCAATTCGTTGAACCAATCCTATAAATTGTTGTATCTTCAAGACATTTTCATTATTATTATTGTCATTGTCCGCTAATAGATTTTCAGCCACTGAATGGAAAAATTGCCATATCGGTGGACCCCATATTTTAGGTGACATATTTTGTTTCTTTTTTATTATTTTTCTTTTTCATGTAATGTTTCAAAATAAATATTCATCCAAAAAAAAATCATTAAAAAAAAAATAACAAATAAACAAGTAATAATTACAAAAGATACTATAGACATTATTATGTATGCTTTTGAAAACGACGCTCCCAATTTTTTTACATCCATTTTGGGGAAAAAAGGAGTAGACGATAATCATGATGAGAAAAACATGAATGAAGATGATCAATGCTTAATAACATTTGAATCGTTTGAAGGAAAGGAAAAAGTGACATTGGAATGTGGGCACTCTTTTTTGTATGGACCCCTATTCGATGACATCTTCCATCATAAATCAAAGCACAATTTGTCGGAGATGAAAAGGGTGGAACCAAATCAAATCCGTTGCCCATATTGCCGCCACTTGCAAAACTCGTTGTTATCATCATCATCATCATCATCATCATCATCATCGTTTTCACCAAAAAAGCTCATATATGGAGTCAACACATGTTTTCAAGGAGTGGAACTCGAGATTATCGACCCCTTTGTGTTGGAAAAAGAGGTCTACAAAATACGAACATCTTCCGACTTTCGATGGTCTTATATATCCCAGTGCAATTTTAAAAATTTACGTAATGATGATGATGAGGAGGAGGATGATGATGATGATGATGATGAAACTGTGGTTAAACCAGACAAGAAGATCAAATGTGGAGCTAGATTTACGGGAATCGGACAAACGTGGATTTGTGAAAAACAATTTGCCGGAAAATTCACCAAACTGGAAAAAAAGGTATCTACTGTTCACCTTTGTATGCATCATTGCATGCGTAGCGATATACCCCACCTTTTGCAAAGGGGAATCGTGTTGGATATTATCGACAAAAAGCGCAAGAGTGAAGAAGATGAAGAGTACGGGAAAAAGTACAGATGCTCCTTTGTCTTGGAAAAGGGGGCTAATAAGGGCAAAACATGTCGAAATAAAGCAAACACTCTTTCAGGCTCTTCTCAAAAATGTCATCTTCACATTTGAATTTAGTTTTTATAAAAAAAAATCAGATCATGGAACAATAAGCTGAAAGATTTAAAATTGTTCGTTTTTATCATCATGTCTTTTTTGCGTGTAAACATAATTGAATAAAAAAGTCAGTATTTGTTTTCATAAAATTAATTGCAAAAAAAAAACATGAATGAAAAAACGAAATATAATGAGATAGATAATCCATGCGATTTTTCTGATTGGAATCCTGTTTCGATCGACTATATACTATCCTCCTCCTCATCCTCCTCTCTCCCCCCCTCCCCCCCCTTTGGCAATTCGGAAACAATTTTGACTGCGAAGAGAGAAAGGGTGTATCCGATACAAAAATTTCCGGCTTCGTATTTCCATTTATCGTTTCTTTTGCAAAGTCATAAAGAGCATGAGATTATTGCCAAGGTGAATAGGTTGTTTGACGAGAAAAAGAAATATATGAAGTACTCCATGTCCTCTGAATGTCGATGGAGTGTAATCTATGAGCGAGAGCTTCGAGGAAAATTTCTGTATTGCAAAATAGCATTGCAGCTGTTTCGTTTTCTGTATGATGAAGAAAAAGCAGGATGGGTCTTTGCGATGGAAATACGACGTGAAGATGGCGAAGAGCGCGTATGTATGGCATTCTATGATCTGATGAAATCTGCGTTTGAAGATGCCGAATTAACGCGTTTGCTTCTTCACAAGAATGTTGGTCATGAAAGTTTTAGCAATCCTGAATTTCGCGATTTCTATACGTACAAACCGAAAGGGGGGGGTGTAAAAGAAGCAACGACAACAATTCCATTTCCGATATTGGAAGGTTTGTTTCCATCACCCCTTTCAATACGAGAAGAATTTAAATGGGATCATATCTCAAGAAGTATTCGGGGAAAAAGTATTGATGATGATCAAGATCATGATGATTAATTTTCAGAAGAAATTTGACCTCTGTAATAAAATAATAATAACTAAATATTTAATAAGAATAAAGCCCTTTTAGAAATGTTCTCATTTGGATCAAAAAAAGACAGTGATGAAAAACGAACTCGTCGTCACGAAAAACGCATGCATTTTAGAAGAAAACAGGAGCAGCAAGAGAAAGAAAAAAGTAGGCATAAACATAGATCAAGAGAACGAGACGATCATGACAGAAGATCAAGATATGGACATGAGAATGATAATAATAATAATAATAATAATAATGATAATGATAATGATAATGATAATGATAATGATAATGATAATGATAATGATAATAATAATGACAGAAGCAGGAGGGTGTATGATGGTGAGCCAATAATCGTCTCTGACGAAATTAAAGTGCACGAATCCGAAGAAGGGACTACCGTCGTTGAATCTCTCCAACTCAAGGTTGTCCCTGTGCATGGAATTTCGAAAATTGAGGACATTCGCAAAAATGCAACGGAAAAAGAGAAAAATACGCCAAAAGCGAAACATGTCGCGCCCGTAACTTTCACAAAAAGCAATTTTATGCAACAACTGGGGGTCATGTCTTGTGGCGACGTCAGGGAATACCTTGAAAAAACCAAACTCTCCGATGAAGAAAAGATTGCATTCGTGGAACAAAATATGAAATCCACGAAACATTTACAAGCATGGATAAAAAAGCAAAACTACTCAATGCTCGAAATGCAAGCGACTGGCGAAGCCGCATTGGGTGTTATGGGAATGTTGAACACTCAAACGAGAGAAATGTTTAGTGTCATGTTCGATAGTCCGGATTTCGAGAACCCGGATTGCAAATATTTGCGTGAGCTCGTGCATCGTCTAAAGTTAAAGGGTAAACATTCCGGTTGGTACAAGGCTCGGCTAGCCGCCACAGCGGTTGTTATGGCGCCCATTAAGGCGGCATCAGCTGTCGGAAGTGGTCTTAATGCTGTAGCAACTGCCATAGTTCCAAACTGGTATGAAATCGGCGCCAGCTTAATCAAAAAGGGATTTGATATTGTCACCTATATAATGACCAACCCTTTGACTGCATACAGTTGTCTTGTCATGATAAAACACATGAAAAAAAAAATCTGTGGGTTGATTGGCACCACGTTTGGTTCTTTAGCTGGCGGTTCTGAATTTACACGAATAGGTTTAGAAAAAATCATAAAGCATTTTTATCCCGATTTTATTCCAAACCCCGATACAGATATTGAAGAATATTATGCCATTCTAAAAGATTGCTCAAAAAATTTTGTTCCTCGCTGTATGTCATTATTGGGAGGAGCCGTTGCAAAAAAGGGGTTGGGGTTTGTAGCTAAAATTTGCAAAACAACAGCTACCGCAGCATGTATGATTCCTGGTGTGGGATTGCTTCTAGGAGGAAGTATTGGCTTGATTGGTTTTGTTTTAGAAACTGCGTCGGAAGTTGTTGCCGAAGAGATCGAAGGTATCTTAAAGCAAGCAGAACAGATAAAAACGATGCAAAATTGCTTTACTTTGCTTTATGATGTACTCAATCCTTTAGAGTGTATCCGTGAAATGGCAAAAAATGCTGCCCCGCAACTGCTTCCCAAAAATAACATTATTCCACCTATTGTTTCCGGAACGCAGAAAGAAGTAGAAGAGAGTTATGATACCGGAAAACGGGATGCATCAAAAGCGGCAAGAAATGTTTTCGATGAGCAATTGGCGAAATTCGGCGATGAAAAACGCGAGATTGAAAATATTATTGAGCAACTAGAGTCTGATCTAGCGACAGGGAAAGAAAGGGGTGAGTCAACTTCTGATATTGATTTGAAACTCACGGCCAAAAGAGCAGAATTGGAGGTTTTCAAAACAAATGCAAAATTAAAATTAAAATCGATGAAATCTTCACTTGTTAGCACGTCTTCAGACAGTTCAAAGGATAAGCTTGCGAAATTAGACGCAAAAATCAACACTTTGAAAATGGACGGCAAGTACGTCGAAGGTTCGAAAATAAGTTCTTTCGCCTTTAGCCTTAGCGACGATGAAAAAGAAAAACGATCCCATTACCAAACGGTGAACAAAAAGATAGAAGAGTTAGAAGATTTGAAAAAAAAAGTGCAGAAGGAGTATGAAACTGACAACACGGATACCAAAAGTGATGAAATTCTGACAAAGTTAGACAAGTTAAGCGCTCAGAAGAAAAAGGAGTTCGTTGCCAACAAGAAAATGATCGATGACAATAAAGAATATATGATTATTCAAAAGTTTATGGACAGAGCTAAAGCTCAATTGCAGAAAGAGTTCGATAATACGGAAAAGAAATACAAAGATTCTGTAAAAGATCAGGAAAGTGCAAAAGAAGCGGCTGAGAAGAAAAAAATCGAATATGTGCGGGAGTTAAAGAATCTCGACCAAGCCGAAGAGGACCTGATGACGTTCAAGAGGTCTTTAGTGAAAAAAAAAGAGGACAATGTCAATCGTGACATCATAAATGAACATATAGAAAGCGTTAAGAGAAAAGACGCACACGTAAAGAAGCAAAAAATATTAGTGGACAAAGTATTTAACGAGAGGTTTGCGGCGCAAGAAAACGCGAAAAAAAAAGAAAAGGAGATGAAAATAGCTGAAAGCGAAATGATAGCAGCAACGACGCGAAAAGATTCGGACACTGTCATTGGTGAGTTGGCGAAATCGATGCGCGATCAGAAAACACCAAAAAATGATGACGCAGATTTACTTGTTGCTGCATATGATGCGGAAGAGGCCGCAAAAGTGAAAGCAGGAAAATCAACAAAAAACCAAGACACACATATGCTGGGTGGGTCGAAAAAAACAAAAAGACGTCGATTGGCAACAAGAGTTGCAAAAACAGGTAGTAGATTTAGAATAAAACGAATTCTTTTTTCCAAAAGAGGGCGGCGTAAAAGTTATGTTAGGCAAAAAAAAAAAATTCATAGCAACAATTTTAATTCTTTCCAAAATAATTGATTTTGTGCAACTGCACGGTCGGTTTGTCTTTGTAAAGAAAAGGCACGTTGCAATCCTTCATTCTGTAACCGCGTCTCTTTTGTCGCCAATTGTCTCTCACTTTCATCCTTCGACAAGGGTTGAATAGTAAGACTTCTTTCATGCCGTAATTCTTCAAAGGTAAGCGGTCTCGTTTCACTGACAGAGGATATATCTTCACTTTTCGTGACGATTATGTCGTCGTCATCATGTTCACCATCATTATCATTATCATTATCATTATCATTATTATCACCTTTTTCTTTTTCTCCGATTGCAAATTTTTCGAATTGTTGGTTGAACCAATCATTGAATTTTTTCGCATTATATGTTTTGTCCTCGTTTTCGTAAAATTGAGAAAGATAGAGATCCAAGAGTCTTTTCTTTTCTTCATCATTATCAGCATCTTTATAATCATCATCATCATTCCCTAACCGAACATTTTTTCGTCGTTTTAAGGGTTTAAAATTTGCGTCTGTTTTTCGCACAACTTTATCATCTTTACCATCTTTATCACTCTCGTCATCATCATGATCCCTATGTTGAAATCGCCATAACTCGAACAATTTATTGTATGCGTTGCTATAAAAGACAAAATACTTTGCATCCAACTTTGACTTATCAGGATGCATTTTTAAAACCTGCATTTTGCATTCGGATAGAATTTCGCGATCTAAATGTAGTGTCTTCAAACGAAAGAGCTGGAGAAGATCTTCCAAGGAATATTTCGTAATATCAAAATTCAGATCTTTCAATTTTTGAATATCCATGATTAATTCTCTTTTTTTTTCACAAAGGAAGATATTTTGTTTTAATATTATTTTTATAAAAAAGTTAGGCAACCTGAACACCATTTGGTAAAAACGTTTTGCATTTAAATTCTTGAGTGCTCGGAACTGCACACATATCGGTCGTTGTGGAAACTTCATTGTAAAAGAAAAACGCCGACATATTTGTATTCATCATGACATAGATATTGAGTCCGCCTACACAAAACCCACCGAGCATATTCAGAAAAGCTGTTGGTAAGCTGATACACCCCTTTGTCAAGTTCAAGAAAATATCCAGAAACAAGACAATTATCAACAAGGCAATGACATCAAAGACAGATTTGTTGAAAAGCATCATTGGCAGAAGCACGTAGGCAACTACATAGGAAATTAAAAATGTAGATGCACCTTCATTTGCCTTTCGGCTGTAAAGAATTATATTGCAGTCTGGGTCTCTCGGTCTTTGTTTTCCAAAAGTAGGCATGAAATCAACGAAAAATTCCCGTATGGTCATAAAGGCCAAAATGAAAAAGAGAAAGAGAAATGCCTTGAGATGTTGTTGATTCATGAGGCAGGCAACGGTTATCGCAGCTGGCAAAATCATTGGCATGAGCATCAACAATACAGATATCAACCCTTTAAAATTAGAAACATCCACTTTACCCTTTGTTGACGCATAAATATCTGGTGGTGATGATGGACCCGTGTGACCTGCAGATGGTGATGACATTTTATGAGAATGTTTTTTTTTGTATGTGTGATGTTAATCTTTGAAGAAGTAAAAAAAAATTGATTTATCTGTTCTCTTCAAATACAATAGAAAGCGCTTCGTGGATATGATCAATGGGTACGAATCGAATATGATCCAAAGCCCCTTCTCCTCCAGCACGAGCGATATAGTCTTTATAATCGCGTGTATTGGATGTCGGAAACAAAAACGTTTTCACTCCCGCCTTGATACCTCCTTGAAATTTTAAATCAAGGCCTCCTATTTCGTTTACACTTCCATCTAAATCGGCCTCTCCCGTGACCGCCACATTCGACAATATCTTTCGATTTGAAAATAAACTATAGAGCAAAAGGGTGAGAGCAATGCCTGCACTCGTCCCCGATTTGTTGACCGATCCATCACCACTATGCAAATGAATTCCATATTTGATAGATTTCTTGGATTCTTCCAAATGATTACTATTATTATACGTTGTCATGAAAGTGTGTATTTCCTCCTGTGTACACAAGCTCCATGCAAGCGTCGACGCCACCTCGACACTCTCTTTCATCATCTCGTCCATGAGTCCTGTCATTTTCATTTCAAGAAAGCGGGAGGCGTTGGGAAACATGATCGCATGCGCAGTTAAAACACCGCCTTGCCCAACTGAATTGGCCCACAAACAATTAATGACTCCTACTTGGCTAGACATTTTTTCACACACCCTTTTAGGGATCAGGGAGTGATATTCTTTTAAATATGTCTTTCCCAAATCCTCTACGTTGACAACAACATGACGTGTCGGACAAGATGGATTTTTCACAAATTGTAAATTGATTTCGCCTACAATATCATGCAATAATTGTTTTAATTTGCGGCATCCAGATTCACATGTGTATGTCTGAATAATGTGGAATAAACACTTGTCGTCAATAGCAATCAAATTATTTTCCATCCCAAACGTTTTGTAAATTTCCGGTAAAAGGTAATTTGCGGCAATCACCACTTTTTCTTCTTCTCGTAATGATTTGAATTTAATTCGATGAATGCGATCTAAAAGGACGCGGTCAATCATAGAAGCATCATTATAGGATAAAACAATGAGTGCCTGTGACAAGTCAAAATCGACGCCTGCAAAATATTTATCCTGGAAACACGTATTTTGAGTTGAATCGAGCATATGGGTTAAAATACCAATCAATTCTCTCCCATTTTCGGTTTTGGAGATTTTGTCCACCTCGTCAATCAAAATGATGGGGTTCATGCACTTGCTATCCATTAAAATCTGCACAATATTTCCCCAAGAACTCCCCACATAGGTATAATTATGTCCCTGAAATGTACTCCCGTTGGAATCGCCGCCTACGGCTATCAAATGGAAAGGACGGGTCTCACCATCTGTGTTAACCAGAAGCTTCGACAACCCCTCTTTGATGAGTGACGTCTTGCCAACCCCAGGGGGTCCTTCCAATCCAAAGCAGTAACCCCTTTGTTCGCCGTTAATCCATTGTGCGATAATGCGTTCAAGTTGTGTTTTGGCTTCGTCGTGACTGTATATGGCTTTGTCCAATTTGCGGCGAATGTCGATCATGTAGGATTTGACAACTTCTAGTTTTCCGTAAAAGTTTTTTGACAATTCTGCAAATTGATGTTTTTGCGCGTTGGTGAATCCAAAAATCTTGTTGGTGTTTTGCTTTCCATAAAAATTTGAGTCTACAGACTGTTTGTATGCTTCAAAGGTGCGATCATCACAGAGCAATAAAAGGCTGGGGAACTGGTTCGATTTTTTTTTATTATTATTATTATTATTATTATCATGATGATGATTATTGAGGTGACAAAATCTTTCAAAATGGGTACGGTACGATTTAAAAAGATGAGAGGAAACCGATAGTTTTTTTAAATATGTTACCCATTTTGATTTCTTCTCCAAATGTTTCAACATTAATTTACGTCCATTGTCGTCAATGATATCATCAACATCATCATCATCATCATCATCATCGTCCTTTCCTTCTTGTTGTTGCTGTTGTTGTTGTTGTTCTTCTTCTTCGTCTTCTTCTTTTATGTCTTCTTTCGTTCCTTTTTTTCTGTCATGATAAATGATTTGCCACTTGTTGACGGTATCAATTATGGCAACAGTTCCCTTTTGTTCTACGATAATTCGAGTATCGAGACAAGATTGCATGTTGTCGAAAAGACCATCTATTTCATTGAAAACACACAAAATTTCTTCGCGACGGTATATTCCAAAGGGTATTTTTAATAAGCCATCCAGATATTGCCTTGCCTTTGCAGACGAATCATCCGACCTGTTTTTAATCTCCTTTAGCTTTACCAACGCACGATCCTTCACAGAGTCCGGGACGCGTAAGAAGGCAATTTGTTTTTCATAAGATAATTTTGGTTGTGTCGATACGATTATTGATGATGATGATGATGATGATGATGACCCTTTTTTGTTTGTGATAATATCTAGGACTTGCGAAACAAAAAGGGTATCAACATCCTCCACCTCAACATCGTTAATTTGTTTTGTTTGCAACATATTCACAATATCAATCGGCAATATTTGACACAAATCATTGGGTTTGCTTTTGTGATTGGTTTGAGTTTGATTTTGCGCTTGAAAAATTTCGTATAATACAGTGATTAGTAAATGTGCATGAAAGGGTGCGGAAGAAACCTTCAATTCATGGAAAATAAACAACATTATCATCATTTCTCTCTTTTTCAAAATATCAGATGCAAGCCATTCTTTCATCACGGTCTCCACAGACTTTGTCAAAATGACTGTGTAATTTTGTTGCATGAGGCGAAATTGGTTAACAAGATGCGGAATATTTTTATAAAAAAGGAGGTATTCTTCAGCGCTTATGGTTGCAATGTACCGATCAATGTAACATAGGGTATTGGAAAAATTGTGTTGACTAAAGTAGTCTTTTAGTGATTCACGCAAAACCAAATTCGTGTTTCGAATAAATCTGTATTGCCAGCCTATACTTTTCGTTGAGATATTTATAAGCTCTCCGCGAATGTATAAATTACGTTTCATACCATTGTGATAAATACGTATGTGAAATTCGTCTTTGTGACTATTGTCAAAGGTGAATATATTATTATTATTATTATTATTATTATTACCGGTTCCCGTTTGTGTATATTCTTCAATCAAAAACCCTTTTGGTTGAAAGTGAACTTGCATGAAGGAATAAACGTCATGATGCTTCAAATCTGCGGTAAGTTGCTCTACTTGTTGTTCGTCAAAACATATGATCAAAAGATCATCAAACCGTTCGGTGCCATGAGCACGTATTAATGATGTTATATCGTCCTGGATACGTTGCAGACACTCTGTATTGTTGGCGTAAAAGACGCGCTCAATTTTTGATTTGATTACCTCAATACGTGATATCATGTCGTAATTATATCCCGTTATTTTTAGGGTACGATCCAATACATGTTGAAAAAATAACAATTTGTCGTGCATTTTTGTTTATGTATTTATCGATTTTTATTTTTTTTTTACTGTTTTTAATTCTTTCGCCGTTTTTTATATTTTGCAAAAAAATCTATTAAATATTTGTATTTCTTAAAATACAATATGATGAATGAATTTAAACACTACAATGAGCTCATCCTTGGTTTCTCGTGTAAACGTCTCGATGCACAAAGCTCAGAAAAGCGACAATGGAGTGCATGGCAACCACCGTTTGCGATTAATCCGGCTGTCAAACTCTACTCCTTTTTTTGGGAATGCAATACTTCGCATGATGAACTTGTCAATTTTTTAATACGTTATGCATCTTGTCGTAAAGCACTTTTTTCCACAACATCCGCAGCAAGGAACGTAATCATTACGTTTTGGTTCAAAGACTTAGTGTGTCAAATCCCATTTCATAAAAAAGATGCATATATTTCTTACTCGACCTTTAGTCTTTTTTTTCAAAAATACTGCAAGCATATTTACGCAAAGTCGGTGGATTCAATAGAGACAACAAAAGTATTACAAATGTTTTTAGAAAATTCGTCTTTGGCATCATCATTATCATCATTATCATCATCATCATCGTTATCATCATCATCATCTTCATCTTCACCCATTTCATCTGCAAGAGCCATATGGATGCGTTTAGAGGAAAAATTGGAAGTGCAAAATCAATTGTCGCGATCTGCATGCATAATATTTAGTGACAATGACATTTTTTGCGACGCAATGAATAAACTGTTTCGACAACGTCGTTTTGATAATGTGTCAATAGATATTGTCAATATTGATAACTTGGTCATTGCAGACAATCGTAAATATTTGGACGAATATGAATTATTTTGCGAAAAACATAATGTCAAAGAGATGTCTATTGTGTCAATATATGCCGCAAAAACAATGCGAAACACATTATCCGGACTTCATGACCTTATCCAAAACCCGTCTGGCGTTATGCAATCCGTAAAATCAGTCAACGATTCGGCTCTGCAACTTTTATTGGAGAAGACTTCAAGGATGGGACGTGACCTTGAATCTTTTCAAGGTAACTCTATGGATGACATCGCCATTAGCGTCCGCGAAATTTCAAAAAGGAATTTATCAATTTTGGATTCTTTGAAAAAAACATGGCAAGGTCCTGGAGATGCTGTTCAAAATATTTCGTCGACAAATCTCGAGGCAACAAGAAGGGAGATGACACCAAAATGGTTATTTCGCACAAAATTGGGTGCACAGGTGTTTATTGCCATGGAAATGAAAACAAATCTAATATTATCCCAATCTTTACAAACGGCAATCTTACAATTTCTATTGCTGGACCAACGGAAAGTGTGGGTCAATTACCCATTTTTCTTTTTTCCATACTTTGAATATATAGTCGGAATAACAGAGCGAGTAAATGATTCGGTACATGATTTAATACAAAATTTACGATATCATGTAAACGTCAATAATGACTATAAACAAAATGAAATGACAATAGGACTGGTTCATATTCCATGCTCATCAACACGACAAGTAAAAACAATATCTGATTTTTTGAAAAAAATCCATGATTCTTCTTTTGAAGGGGAAAATGGATATTTATTCGTGAGTGTGTTGTTTCAACTATTGTATACATATCTATCGATTCCGTCGTTTGATATCCCTGGCATTGAAAAAGGGGTGGAAACATTTGAAGCTGAACCATTTGCGTATTTGTTAATCAGTCTCTTGGATTTAAGTCCAACGTTTCCATATATAGCGTCTTCGTCATCATCTCGAACCGATTTTTTTTCAACTTGTCCGTGTTTTCATTTTAATTGTGACATATCATCATCATCATCATCATCATCAACAGTAATACAATTTTCAAGTCCGTATTTAGTGAAATTTATTATTTGTGGAGATGGAGAAATAACTAGCAAATTGACCGCGCAGCAGAAGTTGAGACATGCGAAAGCCTTTTTACAATTCTTTATGAAGCCATCTGAGTCTTCCCCGGCATCCGCATTGCTTACCAAACTCCTGCTGTCCGAAAGCACTCTAGCCTTTTTCAATGAATTTGATGATTATTTTACATTACAAAAGGACAACATCAAACCTCAAGTAAATGATATCTACATATCATCATCATCATCATCAACATCATCGTCATCATCTTTATCATCATCACCATCTTTATTAACATCATCATCATCATCATCATCATCCAAATCTGTCTTTTTATTTGTGCGAGAAATCAATGGCGATGAAAACATGGAAGATCATTTACAAGGATCGAATATGATTTACTTTTCGCAGAAAAATCGTAGTGTTTCTTTTACGTATGAATTCTTCTATTGCGGGGAAGAAACGATTAAATTCTTGACAGATATAAGGCTTGGAGACGTGGCGATCCTACCCATTATAAGCACAACTGGATATGAAAAAGATGGTGAATTAAACCCCTTTCAGATAGAACTTTATGTCAGCCAATTCGATATAACGTCAACTGTCATTAAGCCCAACTCCTTTTTCTACTGCACCCTTGTTTTCTCATTAGATGAAACAAAAACACCGGATGCAAACTTGATGATCCTTAAATTGGATATTATTGTTGGGTCCGGGAAAAGGGTATTATTCACAGATTTTTATGCTTTGCAAATGAAAAACATCGATGTCTTATATCGTGGTAGAGAACCGTATAATTCTGTCATGTTCAACCCCTTTGAAAATAATCATTTTTTAGTGTTTCTCGATAGAGAACAAAAAGTGGAGATTCGCCGTAAATACTTGAATAGGTATTTTCTGGATCCGAATGGTGAATTGGTCAAGTATGGCGAGTCAATGATGGATAATATTGTCACTTCGTCAGAATTTGTCGACTTTAAAAAGGCTGCAAAAAGGGAAATTATAAATATTGTCATGAAAGACCCAAACACATTGCTTCAAAGTAAATCCACCATTGCCAATTTGGACAAAATTAGTTTTATCCGTTTGCAACGCCAACTCGCGTGTCAAATGTTTGTGTTGCTAAAGATTATTTTTGGTAACAAACTATCGAACTTGATTGGAAAAAAATCGGTGGATAATTTGTTAAAACTACATCAGAATTTAAGATCGACACGATTCTCTTATCTTCTCTCTTTACTTTCTCAGCGGAATAATGGTCGTTACGATGAATTGAATCAGCGGAATAATGGTCTTTACGATGAATTGAAAAAGTGGATGTCGGAAACTTCAATTGATTTACAAAAAAATTTTAAATATATGCGTACACATATTTTTCATGCGTCTATTGCAGGAGATGGGAAAAGACATCATGACAGTGATGATGATGATGATAAAGATCATGAGAAAGATGGTGATGTTAATAAAGATAAGAAAGATGGTGATGTTAATAAACATGAGAAAGATGATGATGATGATGTGGATGTTGATGATGAGAAAGATCATGAGAAAGATGGTGATTTTTTGCAAAAAAGAGCAAAAACGGATAGGAGTATAATATCATGTGTGTGTGTCTTTAAAGACCAAACAGAAAAACAACAATACGTGTTTATAGCGAGCAAAATAATCAACGAAATTCGTCTTTTCGCCATTTCCTCGAAATCTTTGAAAGAGCAACAGACTGTCATAATTAATGACGAAACAATTACCTATATGTCAATATGCCACCTTTTTGACGATAAAGCCACCTATATGCTAGCTGTATTTAGTTCGGTAAATTTTAAAATTAATCTATATAAAATAAATGACGAGAAACAAGTTGTCAAAAAATATTCATTCGAAGTAGTAGTTGGGGAAAAAGTTACAATCGAAGATATATACATTGAAAGCACAAAGACCAATGAAGTTGTCTGTTATCTTTTCAGTAACAATAAAACAATGCGTCAAAAATTTACGTACAATTTAGTGACAATGACGATGGAAACAACAGACGACATGCCCCCCCCTCCACCACCACCACCACTACTCCCCTTTGCAAACGCATCGGTTATGACACCACCTTTGGATTATGCTGGGAAATACATTTGTTATCAATCCTATCATAATGATGAAGATGATCCTCCTGATCAGACAAAGATTTTGTTTGGGATAAGAGATGAGTACACAAATGATGTTATTTACACAATTTTAAATGGCACGGACCGGAAACTAAAGTTTCGGTTCAAAGACAGTCGCCAAAAAAGAAACGTAAAGTTTCGTAAAGATGAACATTTTAGTGGCAAACATATTTGCTTATTAGTTGGTAAAAATGTTGATTACATTCTCTTTCGAACAACCCAACATGAAATTTTCGCCATCTATATGTCATCGAAAAGATATCGATCCAAAGGAGAAAAATGGGACGAAACAGATGTCATTGACTTAGCTTTGATGGAGCAACCTATCGAAGTAATCTCGTCGTCACTTATGGATTTCAAGTTGAATCAATGGTTTTTTTGTAATAAAGAGGGTGATGAAATTCAAGAAATTAATCCGTACACGCATACATACAAAATGTTTCGGTTTTTTGACGAGTCACGCGGTTCTCCCTTAACAGGCGGTAACGGAAAGTACACATTAACTGTTTTATCCAACAATCCTATTCAAATACCATCAACATGGAAACCTCTTTCCATTTTTTCAAATTTATTTAGCAATCATTACAGATTCGTCAACAATATTATCACTGGATTCCCACAAAGCTTTCCAATTATATCTGTGGGAAGTACGATCGCCGAACAAATTCATCCAGGTTATGATTGCAAAGAGGATATCTTTTATTATAACAGATCTTATGATGACTTATCTCTGCGTCTTGTAGGCGGCTACAAACTCAAGATTCCTCCTGTGACAACGTATAAAAAATTATTTAATAATCAGAATTTGTCCTTAAAATACAACTATAAGAATGAAAATTCGTCTGTACAGAGTAGGTATCAACAGTTTAAATTAGGAGCGAACTTTTTTTATAAAGAAAGCGATGAGCATGATGATGGTACAGAGGCAAAAAAAGATGGTGACGTGTTGGCGTCTGTATTGATCCTCAATTTGTTTTTTTTCGTCTGGGAAAGCATTGAGTTTGACATGTCTCGCATAAAATTCGAGCAAATGTTTTTCAATGTACATTCACCCCATTATGACGCGATCGTTGTATTAGGAAATGATAATTTCTTTCATGTGATGGAAAAGTCTTGGTTCCTTCCTTATGCAAAATATTTTTTGGAAAATGCAGAGTTTGTCGAGAAGCACTTCAAGTATATTCGCGTAAAACGACAATTGAAGAAAACATCTTTTGCAAATGGTGAAAGAGTCATGTTCGATGCCAATACTCCTTTCATGAATAGTTTTCAGATCGGCACGTACCAATTTGACGATCCTTATGATCAAGCCTATGGATTTGTGTGTGACAACAATGGGATCTTGATACGTATTTGCCGATCGATTGGCCATTTTATCATATCCATTCAGAAGCAACTCGTACCTTGGCTCCAAGTAGGCAACGGAAAAACATATGATATTGAAAACGATCAAGAGATTATAAATTTTCACACATGTTTGATTACATCTTTTCTGTACAATGTATCCCTTTTTTCACCCGTCTCCTTATTCAATAATAATACGAATACGACTACTTCTTGTCGATTTAGCTTTCATGATGTAGATCAGCAAGTGCGTATGTCCCTATCCTTTGTAGAACTAAAACATCCAACACTCATCTACACTGGTAACATATGGTACAACTCTCCTTTCTTGTATTTTGATGGGCTTACAAAATCTTTTATGCATTATTTTGATGCCAACGAAAATACTATTTCAGATGTGAATTCGCCACGCAAAGATTTTGAATTACAAGATGGGATTGGTTTTTTTATTCGTGATTGTGGAGCTGAAGATATTGAAAATCAATCAGTCAATATCAAAATATTAGTAGCGTCTTGCAAGACAAGTTTTAAAGAGATGGAGCATTCTGACAACGATGAGTTAATTCACGAAGTTCCGATTACAAAGTTTCAAAGATATGATCCTCCTGTTTTGATAAATTACGAAAACGATATCGATTTAAACCTGAAGTTATTAGCCCATTTAAAAGATGGAGTGTCCTTATCTTCGTCATCAAGCAAAGAGGTATCAAAAATAAAGTTTTATTCAGAAGGCATATATAAAATTGAAGATGATGATGATGATGATGATAAACGAGAGACCAAAGGATGGGATCTTATACCCAACCTTTTTGACTCCAATCCCAAATTGAATTTAGTGAAAAAAAATACGAATTTGTTTGTGCAAGTTTCTGTAAATATGATGGAAGTAAAGGAAACTTTTCGATTTTGGTATTGTTTCTACCGTTTTGCGCTTCCAAATAAAAAACAAGCCGTGTTATCATTTTTCTTTACACGTTTGGCATCATCCACTCTAACTCCGTCATCGATATGGAAATGTAAATATATTTCCATCAATCATTTTAAAAAAATAGTTGCGCTCACAAACCCATGGCGTAATACTTTACTTCAGCTCGCCAGCGATGATGCCCTTGGATTCTTTAAAGAAAAAATAATATACCTATCCACATGTAGTATAGTGCGGGTATTCGGAGTCCAGATATAAATAAATTATAAAAGAATCAATTAAATGACCGAATATAATAATCATCATCATTCAAAAAAGGATGAATTAATAAGCTTTTCAAGGAGTGGGAGGAGGAACAACACTCCCAGGGATTATGGCTTCCGTAGGAGCAATCTGGTAAATGTTACCAAATATGGCATTAGTGATAAAGATTATGCTCACGCATTCTTATAGTATGCAAAACGACGATTATATAGTTTGGTTGCAGCCGCGTTTGCGCTGGTTTGTGCCCTTGCGGCATAATGGGTAACGTCAAGGACTAACTGATCTATCTCTGCTTTTGAACATGAAGCAGCTGCGGCTTCCTCTTCGGTCCCATTATCAGCTATAATTTGGCGTTTCAATTCCGCATTGGCAGCGGCAGTCTTGGCGTCTGCTTTATCAGTAACAGCATGCGTTGCTGCATCTTGTGCCTTTTGCCTGAAAAGGTTGGAGGCAAAATGAGATGTTGTCGTTTGCGCTTTTGACTTGTATTGCTCCGCTTCGTTTGCATCGAGTTTGGCATGAGCTGCTTTTTGATTTGCTGTGGTTTTGTACTTAGCAAGGCTTAAAATGGCGGCAGGGCAAAGGGTTGGATCTTTGACTGAGAAAGAGCCAGAGCCAGAGCCAGAGCTAGAGCCAGAGCCAGAGCCAGAGCCAGAGCCAGAGCCAGAGCCAGAGCCAGAGCCAGAGCAAGAGCCAGAGCCAGAGCCAGAGCCAGAGCCAGAGCCAGAGCAAGAGCAAGAG
>Ga0214919_10000674_pt1 | contig 58085 bp, 56 predicted proteins | sample LL1503_MetaG_FD_177994 | JGI IMG/M metagenome (GOLD analysis project Ga0214919, IMG submission 177994) | Freshwater microbial communities from Lake Lanier, Atlanta, Georgia, United States - LL-1503 | ecosystem: Environmental > Aquatic > Freshwater > Lake | place: USA: Georgia | collected... | reverse complement strand
GTAAAAAAACATAAAGATTTACAAGAACGTATTGAAGCTGTATATAAATTTCAAAGTGAATTTAAAACAATTTGTAGTCAATATTATGACGATGATGCTAATATAGAACAGCCTAGTATATTACCTCAAGTTGAAAGAATTATTGTACTGGGAGATGTTCACGGTGATTGGAATAAATTAATTGGTGCACTAAAACTTGGTAAAGTTATAGATGAAGATAATAATTGGAATGGTGGTACTACAGTTGTAGTTCAAGTTGGTGACCAAATTGATAGATGTAGATATGTAAAAGGAGGTCCAGCTTGTGATAAGAAAGAAGCGACACTAAATGATGAACCTCATGATTGGAAAATATTACAATTTTTTACGAGATTGCATAAACAAGCCATTAAAAAAGGTGGAGCAGTCTATTCATTAATGGGAAATCACGAATTAATGAACGTACAAGGGGATATGCGTTATGTTTCATATCAAGGATTCAAAGAATTTGAGAATTATAAGAAATCTGATGGGACAATTATAAAAGATGGGGAGCAAGCTAGAAGATGGGCTTTCAAACCAGGAAATCATATTAGTGAATTTCTTGCATGTACTCGTCAAGTAGCTCTTATTATTGGTAAGAATCTATTTGTACATGCGGGGATTATTCCTAAACTAGCAAAAAAATATAGTGTGCAAAATATTAATCAATTAATGAGTCTTTATTTATTAGATAAACTTAAAACTAAAACTCAATATGCAGATATATTTAGTCAATCTAAAGAAACACCTTTGTGGACACGTACTCTTGGTAATATTGGTTTGAAACAATATAGTACTGAAAATATATCAGATACAGATAAAAAGAAAACATCCGCAATATGTAATGTTAATCTTAATGTAGTTAAAAAAGTTTATAATATTGATAAAATATACATCGGACATACACCACTTTTATCTCACGGTATGGGAAGTATTTGTAATGGTGATGTATGGATGACCGATTATGGTCAGTCAAACGCATTTGGGCAATTTAAAACTAATAATATGATTCAAGTATTACAAATACTTAATGATAATGAAGTTACTGTATTAAAAAGTGAATAAAAAGTGGCACCTAATTGATAAGATTTTATTATCATATTATGGCATAACTGAAAAATTGAAGGGATTTTATATTATAATATACTATAATATAAAATTATGAATAAATTATCTTTAGATTTACTTGCAAAAATATCAAGTTTTATTGTATCACCTTTATATAAACTTCGTAGTTGGATAGATAAAAATGAAATAAATATAAAACAGCTTTGTAGTAATTTTAGTCCAGGAATAATTCCTATTCTAGAAAATAATATGGATAAAATAGATTGGTATAACCTTTCACAAAATCCAGAAGCAATTTCTATTTTAGAAAAAAACCTAGATAAAGTAAATTGGGAAGGTCTCTCACAAAATCCAAATGCAATTCATATTCTAGAAAATAACCTAAATCTAGTAAATTGGTATGCTCTATCAGAAAACCCAAATGGGATTCATATTCTAGAAATGAATTTAGATAAAGTAGATTGGGAGAATCTATCATGTAATCATAATGCCATTTCTATTTTAGAAATGAATCTAGATAAAGTAAATTGGAAGAGCTTGTCATCTAATATTAATGCAATACGCATTTTAGAGAATAATATAGACAAGATTGATTGGTATGGACTTTCTAGTAATATAAATGCAATTCATATTTTAGAAAAAAACCTAGATAAAATAAATTGGATGAGGTTATCTTATAATAGGAATGCAATTCATATTTTAGAAGAAAATATAGATAAAATAGATTGGATGTGGTTATCTAATAATATAAATGCCGTGAACATTCTTGAACAAAATATAGATATAATTAACTGGGTTTGGTTATCAAGGAATATAAATGCTATATCAATATTAGAAAAAAATATAGATATGATTAACTGGACTATGTTATCAAGTAATGTGAATGCTATATCACTATTAGAAAAACATCAGAATACAAATGTATTATGGGGTTATTTTTCACTTAATGAATCAATATTTGAAGTGGATATACAACTAACTCGCAAGATGACATATGAATTTGCAAAGGAATTACTTTATTAATTTATAAAGCCTTCATCTTCATTACGTTCTGAAAAATATGCAAGAATATCATCTAATAACTTTTTTGGACACGTTTCAGTAGGTATTAATAATCCATCTTCTCTCTTCATTACATGTGACGATGGTTCATACATATTATCAACCAATATTTGCCATCTTTCCATATATTTTCTATTTTTCTTACTACCGTGAAAATAATGTCTGATTACACCAGGTACATAACCTAATCGTAATTTTTTCATTTGAGTTTCATATTCTACTACACTATGTCTATAATCTTCTGTTGTCATAGCATTTAAACTTTTTATACCTTTATTAATTAAACATAATGCCATATTATGATCACCCGAACCTAAGATACTATAACAATATAATCCTCCAACCCTCTCATATGCTTTTCTTGTCATTGCCCAAGCAAATCCTGGATGCCAAAAGTTTGGTCCATCCATTCCATATGGTCTATTTTTAGTATATTGAAAACCAAAACTTGAGAAAATAGACATTGCATTCATATTCTTATCCATATCAACAGCATGGGAAAATAGTTGTACAATATCACAGTAACCATTTAATACTTTTAATGTATCTAACGCCCAAGTACTACTATCAAACTCAATATCTGCATCTATCCAAGCAAATGCTTTCCAAGTTTTTGGTAATAATTTATTAACTCCAACATTTATCATATTTTCTTTATGCCATAATACCTGATTCATATTAGCTCTTAATTGTAAATGCTTTTTATTATTTGATTTTGTTAAATGATAATCCTGATTACCATATGCCAATTCAACTATATATAATTCTACATTATCTTCATCTTCAAATCTTTTGATAAACTCTCTAGCTAATATATAACGCCTCGCATATTGACAAGGATTTGATATTACTATAATACAATGTAACTTGTTTTCTAAAGGTTCATTATTTTGTATCGCTAATTTAATATCATTTGTATTATATTCAATATTATCAATTTCTATACCATTTATTATTGTCATTATATATTTTTATATAAAAATATTTCTATAAATAGTTGCAACTATTTATAGAAAATATATCTCGATGGGGAAATTAACTGTTAAAGTATATATTATGGTATCGATGTATATCATCGTAATCATATGAGCCACCTAAAATGATATAAAAAAATTGAAAAATATATATAAAAAAATCTTATTTTAAGTAATTAATGACTGAAAAAGTAGATATCAAGAAATTGAACAAGCTAAAAGAGGGTGTTCAAAAGTTCTTAGACGAGCATCGTTTTACAGATGATTCCAAAGAACAACCAACCCATCTTTCATTTGGATTATTTCAAGGGAAATTTGTATTAGATAAACATCAGAGGAAAGAATTTATGACCCGATATATTAAAGCAGTTGATGAAGGTGTAACTGATATGTCAATTCTAGAAAGACCGAAAGAATATGGTCCTATTATTATTGATATTGATTTGGAAGTTCCTTCTGAAGATTATGAGAATGATTCTAGATTATATAATAATGAAATGATATGTGGTATTATTAAATTATATGTTGACGCAATTAATAAATATCTTGATGTCAATAAAAAAAATGTAAAGGTGTGTCTTTTTGAAAAGCCAAGTGCTCAGGAAAAAGATTCTACATATAGAGACGGTTTTCATATTATGTTCCCAGAATTATGTTTGGATACAAAAGTCCGACATCTATTGCGTTATCATGTTGTAAAACAGGCTGAACAAACTAAATTATTTGATGGATTTACGAAAAGTGTTGATAAGATTATTGACAAGTCAGTAGTATCAACCAATGCTTGGTTCCTCTATGGTTCAAGAAAACCAACAGGTCGTTCATATTCATTAAGTACAATCTATGATATGGATATGAATGTTCTCTATAATATGAATGCAATTGATCTTGAATCCGGAGAAAATGTTTCTTATGATACTGAAACATTAGTACAATATTTCTCTTTACAATCAACAACTTATTCTAAAAAGAATTCCACTAGATTACGTGAAGAATATGTTGATTCTGACATTGATGCAGAATGTGAAAAATTAGGAATCAATTCAACAGTTAAAGCTGAACAGATTAAGATTGATATTGTTGCATCAAAAGAAGATGAGATTAGACGAGCAACTAAATTTGTTTGTATGTTAAGCGACTCACGATCAACTGATTATCAAGATTGGATTAATGTTGGTCTTGCACTTCATAGTGTAGATTCTTCACTTGTATCTGCTTGGGTTGAATTCTCTAAAAAAGGTGGCTCTAAATATAAAGATGGAGAGTGTGAACGAATCTGGAGAAGTATGAAGTCCTTGTCGACAGGTAACATGTTGACTTTACGTTCACTGGCTTATTGGGCAAAACAAGATGATCCAAAACAATTCGAAGCATTTAAGAAGGAAGAATTTAAGATTCTTATGAAGAATAGTTTGAATGGAAATATTTATTCATTAGCAAAAAACGTATATGCTAAATATTCAGACCGATATGTATGTTCATCAATTAAATCAAATATCTGGTGGGAATTTAGAAATCATCGTTGGAATCGTGTAGAAGAAGCTTATACAATGAAGATTCTTTTGTCTGAAGAGTTTGCAAATGAATATAATAAAGAAATTGCTGAGGTTAGTATTCGTGCAACCCAAGTCCAAGGATTTGAGAAAGAAGAATTACTTCAACGTCGTTCAAAGATTGATAAGATTGTAGAAAATCTAATGAATACTCGTTTTAAGGAAACACTTGTAAAAGAATGTGCAGCTCTATTTTATGATAAGGATTTTGAACAGAAACTAGATTCTAATATTCATCTCATTGGATGTGAGAATGGTGTATATGATTTACAAGCAGGTTCATTTCGTGAAGGTAGACCTGATGATTATATTACACTTTCTACTAAGAATGAATATCATAAATGGAATGAGAAGAATCCATATAATAAACAAATACTGAATTTCTTCTCTCAAGTTTTACCAAATGAAAATGTACGCAAGTATTTCTTAAATGCATTGTGCACTTGTTTATCTGGTACTACTAAGGAAGAAAAACTATATATTATGACAGGCGGAGGTTCAAATGGTAAATCACTTACTATGGATTTAAGTTATTTTGCACTAGGTGATTATTACATGTCATGTCCTATTAGTATGATGACTAATAAACGTGGAAAGTCAAATGAAACATCACCTGAAAAGGTTCGCATGAAGGGTCGTCGGTGCGGTGTCTTTCAAGAAACTGATGATGGTGAAAAATTAAATGTTGGTATTATGAAAGAATTTACCGGTGGTGATAAAGTATTGGTTCGTGATCTTTTTAAGGGTTCGCAAGAAATGATTGAATTCAAGCCACAAATGAAATACTTTCTTACTTGTAACCAACTTCCAGAAGTCCCATCTACCGATGATGGGACTTGGAGACGTTTACGTGTGATTGCATTTACTTCAAAGTTTACTAGCAATCCAACTAAATCAAATGAATTTATGATTGATAATACTTTGAAACAAAAGATTGAAGCATGGGCTCCAACCTTCTTTAGTTATTTGATTCATATTTATAATACTGAATATAAGAACAAGACATATCTTGTTGAGCCAGAAGAAGTTATGGCTAGTACTAAGCAATACAAACAAGAGAATGACCACTTTACCGAATACATTATGGATAAGATTAGTGTTACAGAAAATGTTAAAGATGTTATTAATAAGGATACCTTGTGGGACGACTTTCGTATCTGGTATAAAAATGGCCGCGACCAAAAGACACTACCTAAACGTGTTGACTTTCTTAAAGCAGTTGCACCTATGATTGGCGAGCCTACAAAAGCCGGATTCTTCCGATATATTGTATTTAACTTTAATGAAGAGAACAATGAAGTTAAGAACGATTTAGATGTATAGGTTGCTCGAAACTATGTTTTTATTCTCTTATTAACATCACTTTTCATTTAATAAAAAAATTGAAAATTTTATCATATATTTGTTCTTTATGTCTAAGGTCTAGTATGTCTTCACAAACTAATATTAACTTGCCCGGATTTTTAAATGAAAAATTAACTAATCCGAGAGATGCTGAATATGCCCGTCAATGGAACAAAATGCTATGTGAGAAGGAATATGGAAATTCATATGGAAATTCATATGGAAATTCATATGGTAAATCATATGGAAATTCATATGGTAGTTCGCTACCATCAACAACTTCTAATTGGGGGACCATTTCAAATGGTTCCTCTATTTTTAGTTCTTCTTATTATGGTTAAGTAGAGAATATCTTTATTAGTTCGTCAATTGTCGCGCGTTTCATTGTATCTATCTCGAGCATCCGCTTGAGATTTTCTTTAATTGTATCATTCGATACATCTAAGAAATTAGATAATTTATTATCTAAACGATTCATATCACCCACTTCATATTCAATTATATTTCCATGTGATGTGAAAAATTTATTACCATATTTTGTTTTAGTAATACTTTTTAATGGAAATCTACCACAAGTTTCATTTATTAAACACAAATGATAATAATCTCTCGAATAGTTTGAATCTTTTATCGGATCGAATAATAATCTCCCAGTTAATAATTCATAATATGTACAACCAATTGCCCAAATATCTACTGGATATGCGCATTTCCCCATTAGAATAATTTCAGGTGCCATATAATATCTTGTACCAAATGGTTGTTCATAATAATTATCCTCATTACAATGTGTCCCAAAATCTGCTAAACTAATCTCAATATTTTCTATATATTTACTATCTATAGAATGTTTCATATTATCATTAGATTGTGTCTCGTATTCTTTTAAAATGTCTTCTGTAATTAATTTATGGACTTTATGTCTAATATCTTTTTTTTCATCTTTAGACATCATATTAATACTATCTAATGATTTTCCTTTTTTAATCCAATAATCTTTCTTAGCTTGGGAATATTTACCAAAAAAATTGGCTTTATTATATCGTTCTATAATGAATTTATCTTTATCATTTATACCCTTCACTAATATATTATCTGATTTAATGTCTCCGTGAAATACACGACATTTTTTATGAAGTATACGGACTGCTTCTACTAATTGTTTCATTATTTGTTTCACTATATGTGCTGGGAAACCATTATTATATTTACCTTTACGTAATATACTATCAATATTAGAACAGTGGAGATTCCAAACAGAACATAAAAATTTATTATTATCCCTAATTTCTGTGAAATGTTCAATAACATTATTAAAAACCTGAGGATTTTTAGGTAATTTTTTTACAAAATTTATTTCTGATAAACCATCTTTATATTCATGTGGATTTTGAACTTTTAATGCATAATATTTATTATCTTTTATACAATATACTAACCATACAATAGAAAATGCACCACGTCCTAATTCACAAATCACATTATAATTATTAATTATATTCCCTTCTAATTCAAGATTATTATCTTGTTCTAAATCTTCATCACTAGAAAGAGAAACTTCCGATTCATTTGACTCTGAGCTCATTAATTTAATTAGTTTAATTAAGTTTTAAATATTTTTCTAATATTTATTAAATAGATTTATTAAATGAATAAAAGAATAATTAAGAAAGAAAAATTTACAGGAAATGAGATTATAAATATTCCATCAAATAGTAGTTTATTACACCCATTAACTAGTACAATTATTAATAATGACAGTACGAATCCATTGTGTTTAACTAAATTTAATCTTAAAAATAATAAATTAAAAATTACTAATAAATATAAATGTGAAACTAATAATAATATGTATAAACAATATTTATACATACCACCTATTACAATACAAATAAAAGACATTCTTGAAATGTATGATATTAATACTATTGATTCATTAAAAATATATGTTAAAGAAAATATAGAAAGTGGTAATATAATTACAATCAAACGAATAATAAATTGTTGGATTAAAAACAACATTGAAATATTAAAAAATTATAATGATGGATTAGAAAAAATTTTAGGGTCTATAGTCAATCGATTTTACACTGATAAAGACCTATTTGAAAATAATAATATTAGTATAAAAAATTTTATTGATTATTGGATAGATAAAAATAGTAATCTCCCTTTTAATTTTGATATATTGGCGGATTTCAATAATTATATTAATAAAAAATTAGGGGTAAAATAATAATATCTACTACTTAGTAATATGTTTAATATACTACCGTATATACAAGTAGACTTACAAAATCCAAATAATACTACTAATACAACTGATGTTAGAAAATATTACCCGGTACCACCCATCCAACCAGCTGTTTATGAATATTTGAATGTTAATAAGGACGTAAGATTAAGGAAAAATGTTACTACCTATTTTACTGATAAAACAATAGAATGGATAGAAAATGATGATTCTTTCAAAGATCACAAGTCTCAACTCGCAGATTTGAAAAGTGTCGATGGACAAATTAGAATATACCATCTTTTAAGGAAATTTGTTAGACATTCTGGTATTAATTGGTATGATTTAAGAGATAATCGTTCTCTTATTAAGAAATTTATTAATCACAAATTATAAAATAATTGGTAAATACCTATTATTTTACAGCGGGACTATTTTATTTGCTCATCTATAATAATCTAGATATTTAATATCCTAAATAATATGTAAATAGGCTCTTTATTCTTGAAAAAACACCATGTTGTTTTTGTTCTAATGGTTCAACCGATACCTCGAGCGATTGTTCGACAGATTGTTCAACAGATTGTTCAGTAGAATTCTTAATTGGAATGTCAGTTAGCTGTTCAACAGATTGTTCAATTGGTTGTTCAACAGATTGTTCGGTAGAATGTTCAACAGAATTCTCAATTGGTTGTTCGGTAGAATGTTCAACAGAATTCTCAATTGGTTGTTCGGTAGAATGTTCAACAGAATTCTCAATTGGTTGTTCGGCATATTGTTCAACAGAATTCTCAATTGGTTGTTCGGTAGAATGTTCAACAGAATTCTCAATTGGTTGTTCGGTAGAATGTTCAATTGGTTGTTCGGCAGATTGTTCAATTGGTTGTTCGGCAGATTGTTCAACAGAATTCTCAATTGGTTGTTCGGTAGAATGTTCAACAGAATTCTCAATTGGTTGTTCGGCAGATTGTTCAACAGAATTCTCAATTGGTTGTTCGGTAGAATGTTCAATTGGTTGTTCGGCAGATTGTTCAACAGAATTCTCAATTGGTTGTTCGGTAGAATGTTCAATTGGTTGTTCGGCAGATTGTTCAATTGGTTGTTCGGTAGAATGTTCAACAGAATTCTCAATTGGTTGTTCGGCAGATTGTTCAACAGAATTCTCAATTGGTTGTTCGGTAGATTGTTCAATTGGTTGTTCGGCAGATTGTTCATTACTTGTGATAGATGTATCAGTTGGAGATAATAAATCTTTATTTGTTTCTTCTGGTATATTTTCAGGTAGTTTTAATTGTTGGAAGTTTAATTTATCTAATTCATCTATATTGTTATTTTTTAATATTATATTATTTTGTTTATTTCTAAAACTTGCAATAGGATTATGTTTATTCTTTATGAAAAAATCTAAATTTTTCTTATTTATTGCAGGACTCATTATCATGATGGATAAAAAATTCTTAAATAAAAAATAACTATTAATGTATTTAAACAAATGAGTTGTTTATCTGATAGAAAATGGAATACCCCAAAGAAATTTTTGTGAAAGATTATTTTGAAATTCATGAGTACTATTCAAAATTATATGGTAAAGGAAGAACAATTATTTTAATGCAAGTTGGTTCTTTTCACGAAGCGTATGCAACAGATACAGATGGATTAGATTTAGTATCATTAGCACAAGAATTAGATGTACATTGTACCCGTAAGAATAGTAACATCCCATTATCAAAGACCAATCCTAGAATGATGGGATTTCCTATCCACGTTACTACTAATTTTATTGATAAATTAATTGATATTAATTATACCGTCGTATTAATAGACCAAGTAACTGAACCCCCAAATCCAAAGAGAATGGTAGTAGCTATTTATTCACCAGCAACTCACATTGATAAGAAAAGTGCATCTAAAATTAAGGCATCTTATTTAGTTTCAATTGTCATAGATAAGGTCCGTGATACTAATATGTTATGTGTTGGATTAGCAGCTTATGATATGGCAACAGGAAATGGTTCCGTATATGAGACCTATTCACAACAATCAGATGTTCTTTTAGGTTTAGATGATGCAAATATTTTTTTAGAAAATCATCCACCTCGTGAAATAGTATTAGATATGTGTAATGATATGATTGCAAATTTTAAGATGGAAGATATTTTAGGATATCTTAATATTGAACCAGGAAATACATATCATATTACTAAACCATATCATAATAAGATTTCCTATCAAAAGAAATTATTAGAAGAAATATATAATATGAATGTTAACGTAGATATAATTGATATGTTGGGACTCCAATTTTTAAACTGGGGTAGAAAAAGTTTAGTACTATTACTTGATTATGTGAAGGGTCATCAAATGAAACTATTAGAACAATTACATATACCAACAATCTTTTCATCAAATAAATATCTTTATTTAGGGAATCGTGCATTGGAACAGTTAGATGGAACTAGTTTATTTAATATTATTAATCATACAAAAACAACAATTGGGAAACGATTTTTAATGTCACAATTATCATTACCTCTTATTGATATTAATATTCTGAATAAACGATACGAACAAATTAATAGTATAATGAGTAATAATCATATGAATCGTTTGGTATCATATTTAGAAGATGTTTATGATATGGATAAATTAATTCGTAAATTAGAGATTAATATTATTAATCCAAATGAATTATATCAAATTTATCTTTCTATTTACCAAATTAATAAACTATCTGAATTTATTGTAGAAAATAAATTAGATAGTTTGTTTGATATTAATAAGAATATGATTAAAGAGACTAAGAAAATTCAACAATATATTGAGAATATATTTGTACTAACTTCTCCTGGTACTATTAATGGTCTAACATTTGTTAATTTCACAGAATCAGATAAATCATTTTATAATAATAATATTCATAAGGAATTAGATAAATTACAAGAATCTATTGATACAGCTCAAAATTTTATGACTTATCTAGTTAAAACCTTATCAGAATATATTGATGATAAAGTTTATTTCAAGAAGAATAAGGATGAAGAGAGCCATCTTATTACATTAAAATATAATGATAGAGATGGACATTATCTTATGATAACCAATAGACGATGTGATATCTTAAAAAAGAATCTTAGTAAAGTAACAAAAATTAAAGTTGGAACAATTGAGGTAGAAACAAAAGATTTAGAATTTATCGAATTACCTAAATCTTCTAACACTAAAATTAATTGTAATAAAATTAAGGAAATTTCTCTTGATTTAGTAAACTATAAAATTTCTATGAGTAAAAAATTAAAAGAAATTTTCAAGAAAGATATGACTGAATTTAACAGTAATCATGGAGAGACATTACACTTATGGTCACATAAATTAGCATATATCGATTTCATTAATTCTGGAGCAATTGGTGCAACTATGAATCATTATACTAAACCAATTATTAATAGTAAACCATCTAGTTATTTTAAAGGGAAGGAAATGCGTCATCCTATTATTGAAAAATTATCAACTAATACTGTTTATGTTCCACACGATTTAGAATTAGGATATGAGACTGAACAAAACGGTATCCTTTTATATGGTATTAATAGTAGTGGTAAATCTACTTTAATGAAATCAATTGGTCTTAATATTGTGATGGCACAAATGGGTTATTTTGTTGCTGCTACCAAGTTTGAATATTCACCTTATGTATCACTATTTACTCGTATTTGTGGGAATGACAATATGTTTAAGGGTCTTAGTAGTTTTATGGTTGAAATGATGGAATTAATGGCAATTCTAAAACGTAATAATAGCAAGACATTAGTATTAGGCGATGAGTTAGCAAAAGGAACTGAATTTAGAAGTGGTATTGTAATTGTTAGTTATATGTTAGAAAAATTAGCTTCTACTAGTTCCAGTTTTATTACAGCAACTCATCTGCACGATATTAATAAGATGGATAGCATAAAAAATTTAAAGAATGTGAAAACTAAACATCTTAAGATTACATATGACAGTGTGAACGATATGTTAATTTATGATAGACATTTATTAGATGGTCAGGGAGAAACCTTTTATGGTCTTCAAGTAGCAAAGTTCTTGATGAAAGATAAAACTTTTAATGAGAGAACATTAGAATTATTAAATGAATATGATAATATACAAGAAGTGAAAACTAGTAAATATAACTCTAATCTTTATATCGATAAGTGTGAGATATGTAAGGCTACAAATAAATTAGAAACTCATCATATTGTATGGCAAAAAGATTTCACAAATGATGTAAATAATAGCAAATATTATCTACATAAAAATGATACTTCTAATCTTGTAGTATTATGTATGGAATGTCATGATAAAGTAGACAGAGACACGATTCATATTAATGGATGGGTAGAAACATCAAACGGTCGTAAGTTTGATTATACCGTAAAAGAAACCTTGAAACAAAATAGTAAATATTCTGAAGATGTCATACAATATATTCGTTCTATTAAAATGGTAGATGTTAAAATAGCACGTATTAAAATTAAAGAAAAATTTGATAAAAGAATTTCAGCTAAAACAATTACAAATATTTGGGAAAATATCTAAAATAATTGCACAATTTATTGCACTCGAGCCGGAATATTATTGTACCCCCTACCTACAGAAAAGTGGTAACGGTGATTCCCATTCAGAATCTCATACTTACCACCCACCTTTTTAACATCGATAGGAGGGAGCATAATAGCTTCTTGAAGGGATTGATTGCGTTCAGCTTCATTCCTTCCCACTATATAAGATGGAGGGGTGATATCTGCGAGAGCAATAATAGCAGTTGTGGGATAGAGGATGTTGTTAAATTGATAACACGATGCGTGGGAGACATCGATATAATTAACAAGCATATTGCCACTTGCATCTAGAGGGTTGTTGTACTTTAACACGTCCACTAAATCATTACGGGTGATTGGGTCACGCGAGTCATCCTCTGGGGTGAAAATATGTTTACCCTTGTATGAGTAAACATAATTTCCATATATATAACCAATCTCTCGGTCATACAATTGAAGAAAGTTACCTGGTTGAATATGATGGATATCCATACAATTTTTATTATATAATCATTATAATAAAAAAATTTCAATTTTTTTATTAAATGAACAAAGTGATGTAGTTTCGAGCGAACAATTTTTATTATAAACCAAATATGGTTAAAACATATGCAAGTAGTACCATTAATAATACATAATATCTAGAAATATTATTCATTAATAATAATAACCCTAAAATAGAAACAAAAGTAATATGAATAATATGAGGATATCTTAAATCAGAAAAGTCAATCAGATTAAATGCCATTTTAGAATAATTTTCTAAGAATTTATCTTTATCTTTCCAATGATTTAAAAACCAAGCTTTAAATGTTTCCATATCCTTATACTCGTCATTTAATTTTAACTCTCTAATATCTGTATAAATAGGTCCTACATTCTTAGACATTATATCCTCAATATAGGCACCTCTCCCATCAATAATAGATGGTACTGCCATAGTTACATCCCAAATCTTACCTAACCTTTTAGTTTCTGCAAGATGTTTAATCATCATCCACGAACCTTTTGTTTTAGGAACTTGAAGATTATTAAAAATAGGTAAATTATTTTCACGAGAGAATTGTTGACCAGCTTTTAATTTTTCATCAGTTATACGAGTACCTTCTGGAAAGATAACAATAACTTGTTTTGTTTTAGTAGTATCAATTTTATCTAATTGTTTGTTAATAATATCTTTATCCATTTCCCATTTTCTATTTAATTTAATATCACTATTTGCATATATAGTAAGACCGACCATTGGATTAAAGATAAGACCCTTTCTTACTACAAAATTAAAATTTTCTATTTTTAAAGATTGTAAATAAGTTACCATAAATAAGAAATCAATTGTTGTAATATGATTAACAAACATGAAATCAATCAATTCTGGGTTCTCATGTAGTCTAGATATTACTTCATCTAATTTTTGTTTAAGATGAAACTGACAACCCATTCCTTTTAATAATAATATAGTGGTTGCTGTTTGCCCTAATTGTTTTACAAATTTGATTAAATTTTTATTGGATATCAAAATAGATGGTGTTAATATTAAATATGAGTACATTGTTATGAAAAAACAAAATATAATTATATAAAATATTTGTAGGAATATCATTATGATAAATAAACATTTATTTTATATTATAAGCGCGTAATAGTATAAAAAATAAAATAATAATATATAATAATGTCAAGATATACAAATACTCCTGAATATTGCCCTACTATAACTTATCAACAACTATATAAAATGGATACTTCTGATAAATTTGATAAATCAGAAATGAAAATTAAAATGGCATGTAAAATATTAGAAATTGAAGATGATGTTAATAAATTAAAAGACAGTTTCGAATTATTAAATAAAATTGTTACTCAACAACATTCTCATATTGAAACATTAGAAGAACACGTGATTAATACTAAACAGAATATTAAAGAGGCTGAGAAAGATATTAAAGCAGCATCAACTTATAGTTATAGTAGTTATTTATGGTATTTAGGTGGCTTAGCAGTAGGAGGTTTAGCCTATTTTAGTTATAATTCTAATAAAAATTGATCGCAGTAATAGTTATTTTATCTAAAGCTTAATAGCGGGTGCTTCGTTTATAATATTTAAAAATTGAAAATATATTATAATAATACATACTAATATATTTTATAATGGAACCCATTCCCCAATTTAACAAAGAGTACACTTTTTTTGATGGCAAGACGCTTCGCTATGAGCCTCAATCAAATATGCCGTATATGGTATATGATCATAGCAATCACAAGTATCAGTATATTGACCCAAATAGCCCTGATGCCAGTTTCAAGAATCAGAACAAACAGAAGAAAACTGTGCGTCATTTGACTTGTATTCATGCAACCAAGTGGCTTAGAAAGAGCAAGTATGCTTGGACTCCAGGTCAACACACTGTAAGTAATGAGAAGATTCACAACAAGACCAAGAATATGCTCAAATATATCGATGATATTTATGAGTAAAAATTACTAGATTTCTTTAATTATTTGCAGCTGCAAGTGATGCAAGTTTATCTGCCATATAATTTCCATAATAATTCTTATATTCATCTGAGTCGATAGATGGTGCTTTTCTATGAGCTTTAACATGAATATACTTTATATTCATATTCCTACTTAGGTAGTATAATTTTTTTATTAGTTCTAAATTCTGAACAGGTTTACCATCTGCTTTCATCCAATCATTATCTTCCCAACTTTTTGCCCATAATGTCATACTATTAACAATATACATCGAATCAGTCTTGATAATAATATTACTATTTTTAATTTGTTGTGTACTAACTAGAGTTTCTATCGCCATAATACAAGCAAGAGTCTCGCATACAATATTAGTTACTTTAGTAGAAGATGTGCCTTTTATTGTGAATGAAATATTTCTGGGGTCATTATCACCAAAAAATACACCAACACCTCCTCTCTTAATTATTTTAGATTGATTATTGGGAACTGCCCCATCTGTAAAAATAGTTATACTTTTCATTAAATAGTTATACTTTATATTTATACTAATTATAATTCAAAAATTCTTAAATTATTGAAATTACAATATTTTATTATAATATAATTATATTATAATGAAATTAACTGAAGATGATATGATTAATAGGTACTATCCATTACAACAAATCAGAACATATCTGAAAGAACTCCCTTCTTATCTCATTGTGTATATAGGTCAAGGATGTAATACATATATTCGTCGAAAAGAAATAAATAGTGAATTAGAGGGTATTATTATTCAAGCAGATGATTGGAATTATAACCCCAAAATTATTGATGAATTAAATGAATTTAAAAATGGTTATACGGAAGTTGATGTAGCTCTAATTCACGAAAATTAAATCTTTTCCATTTTCATACCAATAACTATAGGATTATCGTCTTCTAATTTTTTCCGTTGTTCTGTTTTAAAATCATATGTGCACATATGATCTTCTGGCATTCGACATTTACTACATAATTTAAAATTTGTATTACATTTACAAGTAAAAGGGATTAAAGATACCTTCTTTTTATTACAATATGAGCAAAGAGTCATTAACTATATTTATTTAGAAATAAAATTAATATATTTTCAATAATTTTTACTATGATAATAATTATAATATTTAAGGAAACATTATTAGATATATTATATTATGGCAGATTTAGGCGAAGCATTTAATACTCTTAAATTTCAAAAAAAGCAATTTCAAAATATAGACTATTTCTTTACTCAAAGAAATTTAACAGAGGACCAAGAATATATTGATAAAAATATGAATCGTAAAACAAAAAAAGTTAAAGTAAATTTAAATTTCCTAGCTCTAAATATTCCAACTATTGTAACAACTGTGAATACAAATGGTCAACCCCAAGATAAAATGTTAGGATTTGATGTAGAAATATTTGGAGACGAGGGTTATCATTATAAAGGCAGTATAACTTCTTATCAAGGAGTTGTACCAAGTTTATTAATTCAAATAAAAAATGATAAAAAATTATTTGTTCACGTTAATTATAAATTAAATGATGATGAGAATAATTTACAATCAAGAAAGTTTGTTAATTTTATTGAAGTACCTAAAAGATTTCAATTAATAGATGAATCTATTAAACAGGATGATACAGTTGAAATTTAAATTCTTTTATAATTCTGAAAAATGTACAAAACTATTGTTTTTGAACATTGCTACATTTTTCATTAAGTTATCATCTAATGTTTGAAAATTCATAGCAAGTAAATTATATCTATTATTCCATAATGGAATTGGATCATAATTTTGTGAAAAATGACCATTAATATTACCAGATGGATAAACTCTAGATAATACACCTTTTTCATTCACTTTATTTAATGCCGAATCACCTGCATCAAAGTTTTTAAAATTAGATTCACCCCACATACCATCTAATATACTGTCTAATTCTACCGTTCTACCACCATCTCCAATAAAAATAACCTTATTGAGTAGTTTTCCTATAGGTTCATTAATAAAGTATTTTCTATTAGGACTGTTCAATTTATAAGTTGAATCTAATAATTTATCACCAAATTTTTTAAGAATAATCTCTTTCATTTTCCGTTGAACTGGTATCATACTATTTGTATTTATTTCTAATATTATAAATAATGGGTCTGAAGTTAATAATCCAAAAGTAGCTAATGTTTCTATACAATCTTCAAATAATAAATAGTTGGTTGTGAAAACATCTCCTGTAGATTTTTGTATACCGTGTGCAACAACTGGAGTGAAATCATCGTCAGTATTACCACCACTATTTTTAGCATATACATCTAATTCTATAGCACGTCCACCCATTCTTAATGTTCTTTTAATGGATTCCATAGAAGCAATATCAGCATTTTGATTACATGGTACATATGTATTGTGTGAAGTACTAATAATAAATTCGTGTAATGGTTTACTTAATAACGCAGGTTTGGTCTCAATAGGTTTAATAGTATTATTAATAATAACATGATTAATTTTATCAAGACACTCATTTGCTCTAAGTTTATTAAAAAATGGCACTTGAGTTCTTAATATTATTTTAATAACATTATATACAATTAATAATAATGGAGGGATTAAAATTGTAATAAAATTAAAGCCAATATTTCTAATAATAAATGGTAAAATAAATAAATAAGCGATAGTAATAAAAATTAAATTATCTACAACAAAGTCGCGAATATAATTAGAAATTGATTCAAAAGAAGATAATGTAATAGTATTAACTAAATTATCTGTATTTAATTTTATAATATTTAATAGTTTTTCAGAGCTCATATAAACTAAAGTAATTAAATTGTTTTAGAAAAACTTTTTCCAAATTCTTCAAATAATTCCATATAATAATCTACCACATCTTCCATCACCTTCTTAATACTAGTTCCTGATTTAAGTTTATAATGGATATTAACTTTCTTAGCCAATGGATGGGGTAAATTGTATCCAGCAAATTCTACATTAGGGTGTTGTTGTAAACCTTTACTAAGAAGATTACCCATCGTATTATCCTCGTTATGAAGTATAATCATCCCATCTGTTTCCATCTCAATCTTCTTAACAGATTCCTCTGATTTCTTTTCATTCATTAATTTAATGAAACTCTTTAATTTTCTTTTAATATTAATCAATGCAACATCAATAACACGTTGTTCTGTAATTTGACCTCTCGATTCAATTACAAAATCAAACTCGTCTTCTTTTACTTGTTTATAGACAGAAACACATACTGGTGTAAACATTGTATCTTTCTCTTCGGTACCTAATTGGGTAATAGCAGAAAATGCAATTTCTTGACCAGGTTGTAATTTAACAATTGGAATGGCTACTTTATAAGGAGAATTAATTTGTTTCTCTTCACAATAGAATTTTGCATCTGCTGTAGTAACTGTTGTAATTTCATTAGTCTTATTCTTTGCAGTTATATACATTGTTAGTTGTTTTAATGTAGAACTATTCAATTGCTTATCTACATCAATCACAACATCGTCTTCTTCTTCATTATAATTATAATCTTTCTCTTCATTAACAACAGTATTTTGTGTCATATCAATAAAATCAACTGTATTTTCGATTCCCCAGACTGGCATATTACGAAGTCGTAATTTTAAATAATTATTATGAAAAACCGAAGTATTTTTATCAAATTTAAATTCATTAAATGCATAGATAGGGATACAACTTAATGTTATTCTACGGATTGTATTAGCTACAATATAATTAATATTAGGTCCAGATAACTTAAACTCTAACCTAGAGTTACCAAGTTCATCTTCCTTATTAATCAATTTTACGTTAATTTTGTTAACTTTCTGCATTATATATATCTAGTTATAAATCCTTTTAATATAAATTTCATTTTTTTTATATTAAAGATTTATGTTCTTTAATGGTAATGAAGGTTATATTCTATTCAACTAAATGCGAATATTCTAGTAAGTTATTGCAATATTTAGAAAAAAATAATATTAATCATTTATTTAAGTTGGTTAATATTGATATCACTGAAATACCAAAAGAGATTGATATTGTACCAACTATTATTGATACTGAGTTAAATCAACCAATGAAAGGAAAGAAAGCTTTTGAATATATATTAAATTTAAAATATTTTAATAATCCTACAAATAATATGGAATATATTAGGGAATTACCTCCTAATCCTGAAATTCCAATAGATAATATGGCTAGTAAAACTAAATTAGATAATCTAGAATTGGATAATAAGAAATAAGTTTAATAAAAAATATAAAATCTATAAAAAAAATATAGTATAGTATATATACATATGTTAATTCAGCCAATTCTTGTTGTAACTTTTGTTAACTTTATCTGCGCTGCTGTCGGCTGGGGTGTTATTAACTCCAAGCAAGATGCTAAGGGTAAAAGCGCTGAACTTACAGATGATGAAAGTTCCGCCAGAAAGATGATGATTGCCAATCTTTTCTTAAGTTTAGGGGCTCTCGTCCTTGGCGTTGCTTGCTATTTTGCCGAAGATGGTAGAATGCTTTCTGGTATTGCACCCCTTGTCAACTATGGTAAATGGGCTGTACTTGGTTTAATGGTTATTAACCTTGGCTTATCGGCTGGTGCATTTGCTAAGATTAACAGTGCTGATTGTACATCTCAAGGATATATTAAACATTCACGTAACTCTATGCTTGTTAACACCATATTAGGTTTATTAGGGGCATTATTTGTATTTGACAAAGTACCAACTTTTACATCTGGTTCAGATATTACCCCCGGTAGTATGCTTACCAGCTTAAAAGGTTTATTTAGCAGTAGTGAAGCAGCTCCAGTTGCCACAGCTTTATAAAATAACAAAATAGTTATAATTTTTATATAGAAGTTTTCCACTATATAAAAATTGTTCACTCGTAAGATATGCGCCAGTGCACGCAAAAAATTGAAAATATGTATAATTCAATATAAAGAAATATTAATTAATGAATATAATGAGTACTCCACATTTTTTAATTACACCTTATCTTGAGTCGACTTCTAATCTCGAAGAACTGCGAAAAGTTCTTTTTGAAAAGAATGTTTTATTAAAAGACTATAATGATGAGGGCTTAGTATTATTGTATACTAAATTTGGTCTGACAGGTGACGAATTAGTTCGTGAATGTCGTTCATTAGTAATTGACCGCGAAACATTTAAAATTAAATCATATAGTTGTGAAACACCTCTTATGAATAAAGAGGGTATGAATTATATGTTAGCACATATGAATGATCCAACATCTGTAACTCCTTGTTACGAGGGAACATATCTTTCGGTATTTAATCACAATAGCAAGTGGTATGTATCAACACGACGTTGTCTAAATAGTAATGATTCTGTATTTAATCAAACAGAAGTAGATGATTCACTATCTCATTTTGAGATGTTTGAAGATGTACTAAAGAATAGTAATTTTCAAGGATTTAATGATTTTAGTTCCAAACTAAATCCAGAAAATTCGTATTACTTTGTATTAATTCATCATAAGAATAGACATACAATTGATTATACTAATGAATTTGGAGCAAACTATACCCGTCTATGTCTTACAACTGTTCGAGATTCGAATATGTGTGAGCTTGATACATCAGATGGTTATGATTTTCTAAGTACAAATATTTTTATGCCAAAGGATTTAGACTCAATTGAGGAATTTGCAAATAGTAATAAAATTGTTAAATATGATATGTATCCAACATCAGAGGGTGTTATTGTTCGAATGTATGATACTACTCTTAATAAATGCAGATTAATTAAATTACAAAATATGTCTTACCAATTTTCATTGGTAATGGGTACAGAACGTAATATTTTCAAAGGTCTATTATATTTATATCAGAATGACAAGTTAGCCGATTATTTCAGTCAAAATACCAAACTTCAGAATATTAGAAAGATTGTTAATCCATTGAATACCAATGAATCATATGATACAATTGGTATGGTGGATGCAGTGTTTAAGGTTTGTACATCAGAACTATTTGAATTGTTTAAAGTACTCTGGTCATTAAAGACGTGTGAACATTTGAACAAGCCGCTTTATGATATGTTGCCAAAGGAGTACAAAGATATTCTATTTGTAATTCGTGGATTATATTATAAGAAGAAGGCATCCCTTCGAACTAAAGAGAATGTTTCTACAACAGATATCAAGTCATCACATCTCAAGATTAATGATATTTATAATCATCTCAAGACATTATCAACCGATACATTTGTTGCATTCCTTCGAATGCGCAAGTTAATGTTTAATTGGGTACGAATTGAGCCCAAATTGAATGATTTTTCACCAATTAATAAGTTATGCGATAAGGTACATGTGAAACTATGTGCTATTTTCACAAATAAATTATTTCCCAATATTATGCCAGGAGATATCCCTCCACAAAAGGAAGTACAACAAACAGTTGATATTACAGTTTAAATAGTTCTTCTGCAATTTTAAGATAAGTGGTACGATTAATATCCACATCTATACATACCTTTTCATTTAGTTTAACATTAATTTCTAATGTAATCCTAACTTTCTTTTCTTTCATATTATCTTCAATTATATTGATATTAAAATTATTTGTGTCACTAGAAATCGTCTCACTAGAATTTATCTCACAACAACATTCACAATCACAATTCTCACATCTTATATTATCATCACACATACAATCATCGCAACATCCGCAGTCAAATACATCAGATATATCATCATCAGACTCTTCTTCAGATAATTCATATATTATGTCTTCTTCGTCGGAACAACAATCTAGTAAGATGGAATCAAGTAATAAATTTTCTAAAGGTTTTATACCCATATTTCTAATTATAGGTATAAAAAATTAATTAATATATATTAATTACAAATAGATGAGGAGCATACACTTATAAAAAGCTACAAGTATAAGTAGTATCATATTCATTTTGAAGCTGCAATTATTAATCTATGTGGTATCGTATTTACTCATTAGTTATAAAAATTGATAGTTATAAAGGTTAAATATAATATATTTGTAATTAATGACACAAATCAATAATATATTGAATAACCAACCAATTGTTCGAATTGGTATGTTGGGTAGTGTATCCCACGGAAAGAGTACTTTTGTAAATAAGGTAACCGGAATCAAAACACAGAAACATTCTAGTGAAAAGACTAGAAATATTACTATTAAACAAGGATATGCAAATATGAAACTTTGGATGCATAATGAAGAAAAACAAGATTTTTATCCAACTGATTCTGAAGTATCTAGTATGGAAGATTATACACTTGTTAATCATATTTCATTCATTGATTGTCCAGGACATCAAGAATATATTGATACAATGTTATCATCTGTTAATATGATGGATGGAGCAATTGTAATTGTTGCAGCTGACCAAAAATTATCACAAAATCCTCAATTAGTTCAGCATTTAGCAGCAGTAAGTTTATATAATATTAAAAAAATTATTATTTGTATTAACAAGATTGATTTGGTAGAACGCCATATTGTAATGGAACGAAAAGAAGAATTAGATAGTATGTTAGAACAATATAATATTACACCTCACGTTATTATTCCAACTAGTTTTAATAAAATGGTTGGAATTAAATATGTATTAGATAGTATTATGGAACTATATGATCCTAATCAGTATCTTAAGAATCTAGAAATGAATCCATTGTTTAAAACAAGTCGTTCATTTGATATTAATAAACCAGGAACTAATTGGGATGATGTTAATGGAGGGGTAATTGGAGGGACACTCTTTAGTGGTACTCTAAAAGTAGGAGATATGATTGAAATTAGACCTGGACAAGTATCAAAACAAAAAGATAAATTTGTGTGTACTCCATTCAAAACAGTTATTAAATCTATCAGAACAGATAATATGAATCTAGATAGTATTATTCCAGGTGGATTGATTGCAATTGGAACTGAACTTGACCCATTCTATTGTAAAAAAGATAATATGAGTGGAAATATTATAGGACCTGTTGGTATGTTACCAGGTGTCTATCAAACTATTAATATGAATTGTACATTAGTAACAACATTTGGATTTAATTGGGAACCAAAAGAAAATGATAGTGTAATGTTATCAATTGGAACTAGAATGTGTGAAGCACGACTCTGCCAGAAATTAATTGAAAATGATATGTTCACATTTGAATTAATGAAACCAGTTTGTATTGAGGATAATATGATGATTGTTATCTGTCGTATGATTAATAAGATTTTACGAATTGTAGGGAAAGGTAACCTGATTGAATCTAACAAGTTAGTTGTATAATATTAACAAAGTTTACTTTAATAAGATATTATTTCAAAAAATTGAAATATAAATATATATTAATCTAAATAAAGATGTAAATTATGTCTAGACATTTGCAGCAATTAACTAATATAACCCTTTCTAAGAAATCATTATTTGATGGATTAAAACCACAAAGTATTGTAGATGACTCAAAATCGCATAACTTACAAGATAAAATCAAACTTCAAGGTAATATTGAAGTAGAAGAAAAATACAAGTATATGTTTGATCATATATCATACCTATTTTCTCCTAGATATAATTATATTATCGAATGTCTAGGTCTTCCTATGACTTATGAACTTCAATATAAAAAAGCATTGTGTTGGTATCAAGAAATGAATTATCAAATGCTACAACACTCTTTTACACAAGAAATATTCACTCCTAAAAATGTTTATATGATTAATAAATTTATTCAAAAATGGACTCGTGAACATCCAGATGATATTATAGAACACAATGCATTATACAAAGAACTCGTTCTATCTGATTCAGCAATGAGTCGAATGAGGAATAGTAGTCCAAAAATAATTCATTTGGAAAATATGGAAATATTGGAATCAATACATTTTCCTCCTTATATTCATATTACAAAAGAAGAGTTCTTAGAGGACAAGAAAGACCATCCTGAAATGTTTATTAAACATTTTGAAATATTATAAAATGAAATAGAATAAATAATTTTCTAAACGCATTTAACAATTGTTTTAGTGTTAAAAAGTGTAAAATTAAATTATTATATAGATATAATATGAATTATAATAAAATAGAAGATTCTATAGTTAAGATACAAAGAAGATATAAAACGATTAAAAGTGAAATAAATTCTCTTAATTATTCTGTATCTTTTCAAAGGGATTATCTTATTAGTATGATTAATAATTTATCATCACTAAATACAATAAAGTTATTTCAAGAGAATGATTCATTATATGTACAATTATTGAAGGAATTAAAGAATGTGAAAACAGAGATTGATAAATATCCAGAAATTATTTCATTTAAAACAGTTACAATGGATTCACTAAAGAGTTGTGTACCAAATTATATAAAACATAATAATGAAATCACCAAACTATTAATTAAAATATCAAATCATATTTCATCAGATAATATGAATTATGTATTTAAATTATTAATTAATGAAAACTGGGTAGATAATTTTTCAAAAGATGATTTAGAAAAGCTATTATTTATTACTCGATTTATAAAACCAATCTCAATTTGGGATTCAGATATGCATATATCTGAGGTACCATTAAATAATACATCTGCCAATACCCCTGTAATGGGTCCAATTAAATCTCACATATTAACAAAAGACATTATTGAAAGTTTATTAGGAATCATTCCAAAGAATATAGAAAATATGACCCCCTCTAAAAATATTACATCTATTATTATTAATCCAATGGAAACAAATAGTCCTACTATTTTGAAAACAATAAATGATTTAATTGATATGAATCCAAAAAAGACAATAACTAAACGTAATAATCATTTTTCAAAATCAGAGTGTATGATTATATTAGGAACAGATAATATTAAGATAACAAAAAATATCAAATCATCGACATTGATTGAGGATAAGAACGGTGTATGTATTTTTATAAAATGTCAAAATGATTATAAAATGCAACAAAGTTGTAAAATATTAACAATTCAAGGGTTATTTAAAGATGATATATTAAATATATCAAATGGTATTAAATTTGTTAAAGATAGATTAAACACATTAAAAGGTTCCCTATCATACGATGTCTTAACTGTACCTAAATATTTTAAGGATAATTATCTTAAAATTTTAAATTTAAGAGATTTAGTTGTATCCAGTTCCAGTGAAATTGCAGAAGATGTTAAAAAGAAATATAATGATTATCGTTCATTACAAGCCAAACCATTATTATCTCTTATTAATGAATTCCTTCTTGCTAGTAAATATAGAAAAATCGATATATTAACATTATTATTAATGTCTAATGAAGATGACCAAAAATTAGCATTTATATTATTTGATGTATTTAAGAGTAAGGATAAAAAGGATGTTACATCAGAAGTCTATCAATCATTACATCATATTATAAGAGAGTTATTAGATGTATCAAAAGCAGTAGTTGAGAAAGAGGAACAAGAGTTATCAAAGATATCAGATAGTGATATTCCATATGAAAGAAGAATTAATATGATGAAAACTGACGATAATATTAAAGGTAAAGCAATGGAAAAATTAAAAGCAATGAAATCCAGTTTCCAAGGTGATTCAAAAGCTCAAGCTTGGTTAGATGGTTTACTTAAATTACCATTTGGTGTTAATAGTATGAATGAAATAATTAGTTTCAAAGAAAATTTTATTTCTAAATTAAATCAACCATTATTTTCAGATAATGAAGTAGACTGCTATATAGAGAATTTGCAAAAGAATTTGAAGAATACTGATAAAAGTGAGTTGCAATCTGGTGTAATAGAAGAATGGTCTCAATATAAAGTTAATAAAAAAGAATATTTGAAAGAAGTACGCAAGACATTGGATAGTGCAGTCTATGGTCATAAAGAGGCTAAAGTCCAATTAGAAAGAATTTTTGCACAATGGATTAATGGCGAATCGAAAGGAGCTGTTTTAGGGTTGATGGGTCCACCTGGTACAGGTAAAACTTCTTTAGCTAAGAATGGTTTATCAAAATGTTTGAAAGACAAAAATGGTAAACCACGTCCATTTGTATTTCTTCCAATCGGAGGAAGTGTAAATGGTAGTACATTAGTCGGTCATAATTTTACTTATGTAGGAAGTACATGGGGACGAATAGCTGATATATTAATGAGTAGTGAATGTATGAATCCAATTATATTTATTGACGAGATAGATAAGGTTTCTCATACAGAACATGGTAAAGAAATTATTAGTATTCTTACCCATTTAACTGATAGTACTCAAAATGATGAATTTGAAGATAAATTCTTTGCTGGTATTAAATTAGATTTATCAAAAGCTCTTATTGTATTTTCATTTAATGATCCAGATTTAATCGATCCAATTCTCAAGGACCGTATCACTATTATTGAAACTCATCCTCTTTCTACTAAAGAGAAAGTCACTATTATTCAGGATTATATGTTCCCAGAAATATGTAAAGAAGTTGGTTTCAATAAAGGGGAAGTAATATTAAGCGAAGAACTAATACGATTGTTAATTGATACTTATACTAATGAGGCTGGTGTTAGAAAAATTAAAGAAAAGATAGTTGAAATAGTTCGGGATATTAACTTGAATCGTTTTCACGATCCTTTGAAATATATGATACCGTTTGAAATTACAAAAAACTATATAGATGATTTATTTGAAAATAAACCAAAAGTTCGAGTTAAGAAGGTTCATGATGAACCGGCTGTTGGTACTGTTAATGGTCTCTATGCAACTGCTAGTGGTATTGGTGGAATTACACCAATTCAAGCAGTACGTTTCCCATCTGAAAAGATGCTTGATTTAATGTTAACTGGGAAAGCAGGTGATGTGATGAAAGAATCAGTCCAATATTCATTAAAAGTTGCTTGGACTTTATTAAGACAAGAAGAACAAAATAAAATTATGGAAGATTCACAAAATAAAAAGGCATTTGGTATTCATATTCACTGTCCGGATGGAGCGACACCAAAAGATGGTCCTTCAGCTGGTCTTGCATTTACCTTGGCTATTTATAGTTTATTAACAAATAAGAAAGTTAATAATAGAGTATGTATGACTGGTGAAATAGATTTGTATGGTAAGGCGGGAATAATCGGCGGTCTTGAATCTAAATTAAATGGTGGTAAGAATGCAGGTTGTACTCTTGCGCTTGTTCCTAAAGATAATATGGAGGATGTGATAAGATTTAGGCGTGAAGGTCTTAGTCCTGAAGATGATACATTTATAGTAATACCTGTTTCTACTATTCACGATATTATTAAACATTCAATTGTAGAAATTTGATGTTTAGGTAAATTATAAGAGTGTATGGAGTAAAAATTAACATAATAATAGTATTAAATTTAAACCGATAATCTTTATTAATTTGTTTAATTAATGGATAACTGATAAATAGTATGGTACAATAGTATATGATATGATAGGTATTATAAAGTTGTACAAACAAAGTAATAGTAGTAAGTAGAGAGTACATATCAGTATAACTTGGTTTTAAAAATTTTATAAATGGTATAAAAATAGCAAAAGCAATATTTACAGATGGTATAATATGCTTAAAATCAGATTGACAATATTTAATAATATTAGGATTAATAATATTATTAACTATTAAAATATTAAAAAATAAATCAGCTAGAATAGCTATATAAGGTAGTATATTCTTCATTATTATATTAATATTATTGTATTAATATAATAAAAATATCAATTTTTATAATTAATGAGAGAAACAAATTGCTACGGTAAATTTTTAGACATAACTTTATTGCACATTACATTGATTTGTATTATTTTTTTTATAAGTATTATATTGAATTATATTATGTTGTTTATCAGGCTCCTTCATTTCATTTTGTTCAACATAAATAATACTATTGTCTACCAGTTCATTAATAAGTTGGGTTTCACCCAAGTTATTAAGTAGTATTCTAGATTTTAAATATTCGTCAACATATCGTTCAATTTCATCTATATCTATTGTTTCTAACATCTCATTATTTATCAAAATATTTTTAAGAATACTATCTACGTATTGGTCAATTTCTTTGTAGCATAAAAACTCTATTTTTATACTAGAAAGGTTTTCTTTGTAGTCATAAGATTCCATTATTATTATTTAGAAATATATAAATTATTATTATAATGATGAAAGACATAATATTACTTTATGGCGAATTAATATTATATAAAATATTACCAATAATGATACCTCTCTCATTGTTAGGAGATGATTTTATTAGCATACGATATTTATTTTTAGGGTATCTATATATTAATCTTTTATTAAGTGATATTATATTACGTCAATCTATAAAAATCAGGGATAATATGATTGTAGAACATAATTGTGAATATTGTTCAAAAAATATAATATGGAATATACAAGATATTATTAGTAATATCCTATTTACCATAATTGGAACATTAGTTTTTAAGGTAAATATATTATTAGATATTTATTGGAGAAGCTATATACATTCTTTACCAATTTCTATTAAATATAAACATTGTACTCAAAAATCAGTTAATATTAACATTATTGCTATTCCATTTGGTATTATTAATTATATTATAGAATATATAATATCAAAAATATTACCATTTGAATACAATATTATATTGATGACTTTTGTTAATTTCATAATAGATAATATTATAATGAATAAATCTATTTTAAATTATAACCATAATATTTTTTCATTTAATATTTTACTTAGAATATTATGGAAAATATCACAATTTTTAACAGTTGGTTATATTGAAGTTAAAAAAAGAGATAGAGTAGATAGAGATGTAATTGAGGATATTATAAATATATTACAATATTTAAGAAACAATACATTCTATCGATTTATATTATGGAAAGAGTTCCAATCACTTGATAATTTTATTTCAATGGGTAAAACATCTATATTTTATAGAGAACATATATTAAATACATATGATTTATTTATAAATATAATGTCTTATTTGGATAACAATATGGTAAAAATAATTAAGAAATCGAAATTATTACATATTACTGCACTTTTTAAACCATTCCTATCTTCACAACATAAATTTTATATTAGATTGTTTGAATCTAGAAAAATAATCGAACCATTTATTATACAATTCATTAATGATATGAATCATTCTATTAAGAATACAAAAAGTGAAGTTGAATTTGAAGAAGTATATAATAATATTAAAGAAATTGAACACGATAAATTAAATATAATTGATAATTATTGTGATAAAGGATTATCTATTTCTTCATAATTCATCATATAATTAGGTGGTATAATATTGCTAGCTACCAAACTATTTAATTTTATTACATTAGTAGTTATAGGATCATATTCAATCATAGGTTTATTCTTCGTAGTAGCAACATATTTATAATATGAATTCATACATCTTTCAATAATTGGTAATATGATAAAACTGGTATTCATATTTATACGAATAATATCATCCTTAATAACATATTTAATACAGATATAACCAATTAATAAATTGCTACTACTATCTAATGAATGAACTGGTTCACCATATCGCTTACTACCAACAAAAATATGTCGTGTAATCTTAGAGAAATATTCTGTTCCCATAAATGGCATACCATTTGATGTTTTAATTTGAAAAAAACGAACCCCATTAATATGATTCCTATTGATACATACTACATCAATAACAGGCATCATATCACTAACATATCTTCTTAATGTTCTCTCATAGCAAACAGGACATATCATATTATCAGCAATCCAAATTTCAATAAACTTACCCTTCTCAGTTTCATAATCCATATAATCTGGGTCTTTCAACTCTCGTAAAGCTAAATCTTTACTTAATTTATCATCATCTTTTTTAAAATCTTTTTCTAATCTTGCTCGAGTATATGGAGTAAAAGCATTCAAAATACTGGGTGTTAATTGTTCTTCAATTGAACCAAAACGATTTGGCTTAATTGAGAGTCTTGGACGGGGAACTCTAATTGGTGTTTGTGGATTAGGTTGAACATCTATTTGAGGGCTTATTTGTTCAATATCACGCTTACTTCTAATTTGATATAGTTTGGATTTAGTGAATATATTTCTAATAGTTTCGATTGATACAGGGTCACCTCCCACTAATTCTCTGTGTAGATTCATATATTTAACTTTATATTTAATATATTTTTCATAATAAGACATTATATAACTATAGATTTAATTGTTTCTTAAGATTCATATATTTAACTTTATATTTCAAATACTTCTTATAATCATCATAATAGTCGCGCTCTGATTTAGCATGCGCTACAGCTACCCGTTCCTCATTAACACGCAATGCATTATCTCGTATTGCATTTTTAACTAAAGCTTGTTTTTTATTACCTTTTAATCTATCTTGTTCTTCCAAATGTGTTATTTTAATAACTGGTGGTTTAGGTTTTTCATCAGACATTACCGATTCATTTTCATCTTGCTCATCTGAAAATATTATAGGATTCCCAGTTCTAATATAATCTTGATAAATTTGGTAAAGTTCTGGTCTTTTAGAACGAAAACTAGATAATATACCAAGTTGTGAAAAACCATATATATCTTGCATATCAAATCTTGCTTTATGTTCTATTAAATATTTAAAAATACGTTGACAATTATGCTTAATCGCTAAATGTAACATAGTTTCTTTTGACATATTAGTTAGATTTAAATTTGGATGATGCTTTTCAACTAAATATTTAAATAAATCAAAATGTTCTTCAAGAACCTTATTCTGTATACCAACCATTAATAGTGTATTTGATTTTTTATTTTGTCTATCAATATTAGTTATTTCATCTTTCAATGTTTCTACTTCTGATATAATTTTTTTATTTAATGCGCGTATAATGCGTATTTCAACTGAATAATAATATGATATTATATCAGAAGAGTTTTTATACTTAGTATCATTACCTGTATATAAAGTATATTTTCTAATAGAAAAAATATTTTCTAATAATTCAAACTTGTCAATAGTATTACTCGTAAATGAATACATCTCTTCAGGTGATATCGAAATAACAATACCATATGTACGACTATATTTTAATGCAAAACTTGGTAGCCTTTCAGATACAATTACCCCTTTTTGTGCATCAATTTTTTCTTGTATCTTAAAAGCATCTTCAATAGCTTTACATTCATTATATTTTACTTTAAACTCATTAAACTTGAAAGGGAATAAATAATTATTATCAACAATAAAATAGTTCCCATTATCACATTTAAAAATACCAATAGCATGCCCTTCTATACCAATACCATAACCAATTGCATTATCACTAAAAATTATATCGTCATCATTATATTCATCTATACTAATAAATCGATTTAATACTGTTTTAGACATTAAATTTATTAAAAAAAATGTTTCATATGATGCAGCACCTTCTGAATAAAATTTAGACCCATCGTATCCAAAAAAATCAAAAAATTCTTTTAACATATCTTTTTCACATACATTACTATCTCTTCTTTCAAATTTAGGTATTATCATATTTTGAGATTTTGAAGCTAATATTTTATCATATTTACCGAGTATTCTTATTCTAATTGTATCTAAAATTTTTGGAATGTGGTCTCTCTTAAACATACATGATAGCACCTTATTTGTTGGAAAATAATAGGTTAATCTCTCTTCACTATAATCATATTCTTGTTTACTAATTTTTGATTGAAATTCACATCCTGTAACGTAACTATGTAACATAAACATTAAAACAACTAACGACCAACATCCTCCATGATTATTATGAAATCCTATTATTTCATTACATTTTATTATTTTATCACATTTTTTGATAGGATTTTCTGGAACATATTTAGGAAGTTCTGTAAATGGTATTTTAACTTTTAATGATTTATTTTTAGATTCTATTACTGACATCTTATTATATAATAAGTTAGAGAAATAATAATTAAAATATAAGTATATATAATTATATGTTGTTATGAGCGTCCTTTTAGACTATATAGGAAATGATATGAAAGAATTAATAATTAATATTTTTAATACGCATAAAGATGAACTTGATATAATAAGCCAATCCAATCGTATTGGTTATATAAATATTTTTCATAATAAATGGGTTGTTAATAATGAAACACACAATTTATTAGAAAAAGTATCAAGGTTTCTTAATATTGATATGGATAAAATATTAACTATGAATTTTTTAATATCAAAACCTAATTGCAAAAATCAACATTACCATATCGATTATGAAGGTAAAACAGAAACATATTTCATTCCATTATGCAAATTAAACAATTTAAATGGAACTGAAATAGTAGAATTCCATACACAACCACCCAATTTATATTTCAACAAATTACTTGAATTATCAAATACTTGTTATCACACAAGCGAATTAATTGAACAATTTAATAATAATAATATTATATCATCTAGTTATACTATAAAATATGTTAATTCTGATGCTTTTTCATTAATATTAATACCCTATCATATGATGCATCGAGGACGAACCAATGAAACTATATCTGACCGTATTATGTTTAGTGTTGTAATAGCAAGAGAAGAATATATGATAACATCTGATAAATTTGTTCCTGATGCAGAATTAGATGAACCTTTTGCATTAAAATCTGAAGATTTGAAAAGTAGATTGCTCGTACTTAACAATGAACATATGGATATTAAAAATAGAATGAAAGAAAATTAAAATAGTAAACTTAAAGAAATGCTATATATTATTGTAATAATGGATTTCTTCACAAAAACATCAAATATATCATCTGATATTTGTATTAAAATACCGTGGGTTGAAAAATATCGCCCCAAAAATTCCAAAGAAATTTTATTAGAACCATTTATCAAACAAAAAATAGAAAAAATATTAGAAAATAAATCTATACCAAATATGATTATCACTGGAGAACCAGGAACAGGTAAAACATCAACCATATTATTCCTAGCAAAGCAAATATATGGAACCTTATATGATGAAAATGTATTAGAATTAAATGCTTCGGATGATAGAGGTCTATCTATTATTAATAATACTATTTATCCATTCTGTAAAAAAAAGAGTAATCTAAAAAATGGTTTGACACATAAATTGGTAATATTAGATGAAGCGGATTCTATTACTCCCAAAGCTCAAAATTTATTATCTAATATTATATCTGAATTTAGAAATACGACTAGAATTGTATTTATATGTAATGATTGTACACAAATTATTGAATCGATTCAATCACGTTGTATTATTATAAAATATCCAAAAATTAATATGGATAATTTGTATCAAAAAATAGAAACAATCTGTATGAATGAAAAAATGGAATATAATGTAAATGGTATCAACACATTATTATTCTTCTCAGATAATGATATTCGTCATACTATTAATAATCTAGAATGTATCTATTATTCATTTGGAAAATTAGATGATGTGAGTGTATATCGTATGATTGATAAACCTAAACCATATTATATATCTGAATTATTAAAATCCTGTTATGCAAATGATTATGTTAAAACTATAAATATTGTAAAAGAATTATATAATAAGGGTTATACTCCAAATGATATTCTTTTAACTTTTATGAAATATTTATTTGAGAATGAAACACTGAAAATGAAAGAAGAAATCAAACTAAGTATATATGAAATAATTAGTTTGAGCTATATTCGAGTAAATGGTGGGATTGATACAATGTTGCAATTATGCGGATGTGTATCAAAAATATTTATTTATTTACAAACTCAAATTTCTGTTGATAAATAATATTCTATTAATGATTCTAAACCTTTAGTAATACCTATACTTTTCATCATACTTAATAAGGTTTTCATTCTCATTATTGGCTTGTTATAATCAATTGATTTATCTTTCCAATTATTATTTAACATTATTACACCCCTACTTAAATTAGATTTAAATAATGTATGTGATTTAATTAATTGTTTAATCAAATCAATTATATCTTGAGAACTTTCTATATTAACAAGAAAATATTTGTCAACTAGTTGTTCACAAAATTTATTCTTAGCAATTGCATCTAAACAACGTGTATCGATAAAATGCTTAATATCATCAAATGATTTTATCAATACATATTCATCTATAATATTTTCTGTCTCTAATTTTAATGTATCACCCACAACAACTTCTCTTTCAACTTCTTTTACTTGTGGTTGAGACGTTTTAACCTTATTAATTAGATTCTCTAATAAAATCTTATCTCGAGGAGTATTAATACAATTTAATATCGATTTAATAACATCAATCTCATTCTTATTTAATTCTCTACTTTTAGAATTAAACCAATGATAAATATCAGGTAAATAGATTTTCTGATTTAAAATGATTTTATCACATACTGGTAACAGTTTATCAGAAATAATATCATTTTCAACTAAATTTTTAATTAATATCATATTATTAATACGTTTAGTTTCACCTTCCATTTCACTTAAAAAACTATATCTATCTTCTGAATTAATCGGAAATTGCATATAATCAATATTAAATTTATATTCAACTATAGAAATGAAAAATGATAAATCGTAAGATTGGACCTTATTATAAAGATAACCAATGATTTTTAGAAACTTAAGATAAATTTTTACAAAATTTACTTCTGCCATTATTTTAAAATAAAATGCTTTCTGAATATCTTCAAAATTTTCTAATGAAACCTGATTTATATTTTCTATAAATTCAATAACAAGATTATCAATATTACTTTCTGATAATTTATTTAAAATTAAATTAACTCTGTTCACTATACTATCTTTCTTATTTTGGAGCTTCTGATTTTTTAATATATTAATATTCTTCTTCGCTTTTTTCAAATTTTTATATTTTTCAGTATTGCCAAATAAAACAGATAATATGTCTTGCGTATTGCTATCTAGTTCCTGAACATCATTATGTGTTTTATAGGATAAGAATACATTTAAATCTAACACTTCCATTATATCTTTTAAAGGACTTTTTTTTAAATTAAAATATAATATTTTCCAATTATAATTAATGTTAAAGGAAAACTTTCAACCTTTTATCTATACACTTTTTTTTGGTGTAATGATTGTATATCTAGTAAATGTCCCACCTCGTGTAGTTATTAAACATAAAAATATTGATATGATGCGCGATGATATTACTTATATTGAAAGTGAAGACACATGTCCTTATGAAGACCAAAATTCTTCTTAACGTGTAATGTCCTTACGATCCATAGAATGAATTATAACATTTTCAAAAGTTTATCTTTAGTTAAAATCTTTACACCTAATTCAGTTGCCTTTTTCATCTTTTCTGTCATTTCATCTACATCCTCTTTAATAATAAGATAGTGTGTATTCTTAGAAACAGATGAACCAATCTTACCACCTTGTTCTTCAATCTTGGTTTGAATTTCTTTATCTCTAAACCCTGATAATACAACGGTCTTACCAGTAAATTCACCTTTAACAAGTTTCTTTTTTGTTTCAATAGTAATATAATCTTTTATTGTTTCATAAAATTTTATATATTCATTAAAATTAGTAACAAATTGTGTAGCGGTTTTCTCTTCCCACCCATTAATTTCTTTAATCATATCAATAAATTCATTTTTCTTCCATTTCTTATAATCAGTCATAATATTAGGATAAGCAAATAACACTTGTTTCATTCTCTCTTCACCCATCCCATGACCCAGTTTATTAGATGCTGCCATTAAGCGTGTTAGGGGAATATTTGTCATTGCTTTTTTAATAGATTGAACCAAGTTTTTCGCTGATTTCTCTGCAAATCCTTCTACCATTAAAAAGGCCTGGTAATCTGCTTGTAATATTTTTTTAATACTATCTAATCCCGCTTCAACCATTTTTTCAACATTCTTCTCACCTAATCCCTTTGTATCAAGAGATGAAAAGAAATAATGAATGTTCTTTGCCAATACATTCTCGTTCATAGCCAAGTCATCTACAATAATATCTACTCCTGTTTCATTCCAATGCCACTTACCTACTGACGCTGGCGGCATTTCTGGTTTAGTTGGTTTGGTAACTTTTTGAATATATGGAATCACATCACCACTTCGTATCAATTCAATCGTAGCACCTGGGCCAATCTTGTTATCATTAATAAATTTAGCATTGAATCCAGTGGTACGTTGAATCTCAACTCCGCCAATGGTAATGGGTTCGAGTAATACGGTTGGTTTGATATAACCATCTTTTGATACATTCCATTCAACTGAAATTACTTTTGTAGTTCCTTTCTGGTCTTCCATAACATCCTTAAAAGCAAATGCATACTCGGGATTACCATCTGTATTCCGCTCATTGTTAGAACTACTAGTTACAATAATACCATCGATTAGATAATCTGATTTACTTCGACGGTCTTTTAGATATGATGATAACACATCAAATGTTAACATTTTATTAAAAGTTTTATTAGTAACACAATTAAATCCAATATTTTTAATAATATCAAATTGTTTGTCAATAGGGTAGAATGGGTCAACAACTTCATATAATACTAACTCGGTAACTTTTGCAATGTTAGGATTTAATTTTTTACTATTTACCAAGCCAGCCACACTATTTCTAACATTCTTTAATTTATGCTCTCCTTTTTCTAGTTGTTCCTGGAATATTTCTTCTTTAATAATTAGTTCACCTCGAAATGCAATTGTATTTGTTTCACCGTCAATCTTATTTTTCTTACAATACGCCAAAACTTTTTCAATATCAGGTAAATCGAGATATTTAATTAGACTGGTAATATCCATTCCCTCGGTCGCCGTACCACGAGTGAACATTTTAACCATTGGATTCAAGTCATTATTATAAGTTAGGAGAGCTGATACACCATCAAGTTTATCTGAAAAGTTATAAGGAGGTGGATATTTCTTTGTCCAGATTTCTAATTGATTGGAAGTACGTGCACTGGCACGAATTTTATCCATTGAACCTAACCAATAATCTAATTTAACTTTATTCTTACTTTTCAATTGGGAACCAACTGTTTTCAAGACCTTTGATTTTGGACTCTTATCTCGAAGGAAGTCAATCATAAGGTCATAGTGTGCATCTGAAATTACAGGTTTAGAAGTATTATAATATTTATCCGCTGCATAAGTGATAACAGTTTCCAATTCTTCGACCGATAATTCGGCTATTTTTTCAACCAAATCACCAGATTTAATTTTCTTTACAATATCTGCCATTAATATTATAGTAAAATATTCTTTATTATAATATTATCAATTTTTTTATTAACGTGAAACAAAGTTTTGAGCGAGATTAATAAAAAATATTGCTGCGGTCAATTTTTATGTGAAAAGATTGATAATTACTATTATTATTAATTATCATAATATAATCATATGACTGACAATACAAATATTTATATTTTAAAATTAAAAGGGGGTAATTATTATGTTGGTAAAACACATAACGTTGAAAAAAGATTTAAGGAACATACATCAGGTTATGGTTCAGAGTGGACTAAAAAACATAAACCCATTAGTATTGATAAAATTATTAAAAATGCAAGTAAATATGATGAAGATAGATATGTAAAAGAATATATGGAGAAATATGGCATTGATAAAGTTAGAGGAGGTGCATATTCGTGTGTTGAATTAGATGAAGACCAAATATGTTCATTGTCTCAAGAAATAATTTCAGCGAATGATTTATGTTCACGATGTTTACGTAAAGGACATTTTATTAAAAATTGTTATGCAAAGAATGATATCAACGGTGTTGTTATTAATGATGAATCATCCGACGATTCATCAAGTTCGTCAGACGATTCATCAAGTTCATCAGATGAGGATGTATCAAGTAAAAAATCTACCGGTAGTTGTTATAAATGTGGACGTAAAGGACATTATTCAAATGATTGTTATGCATCAACCCATATTAAAGGGTACAAGTTAGATTAATTATTTTTTTATAAAAAACTGATAATTAATAATACTATTATTAAATATCATTATATATTCAGATGGAGACGCTCAAAAACATTATATCTTCGTGGACCTATGGTAAATATATTCCAAAAGATGACAAGGCAAAATTAGCCGATTTAACTAAACAATTAGTGGATGTCAAGTATGAAAAACTGAGAACAGAATTAAACATATTAATGACACAATCTAAACTTACAAAAAAATCATTGGAAGCAATTAAGAAGCTAACCGATGGCTTGAAAGAAGATGGTATGACAATTGAAATGGCAAATGAATTGATTGAAGAAACTATTAAAGAGATTGAAGATGATACATTAGAAAGCAGATTAGATATGGAATGTGACCGCTATAATAAATTTACGGAAAATAATCCGGCAGAACATATTAGTTATGATACAAATAAGAATAGATATACTTTAGATTATGATAATGAACGAACTAAAAGTAAAGAATTAAATAAATTAATTGATAAAATAAAGAAAATAGTGGGGGGTAAAAAAGAGAAAAATTTTCTTAAAATTACCCCCCATAAGAAAATAGAATACAAGGGGAAGAAAATTATTATCTATCTATCTGACAATAAAGCATATTTTGATATCAATCATGTAATATCTTTATTCGATGATATTAAATCAAAAAAAGAAAAATATAATGAATACAAAAGCAATATTGTCTTGTATGATTTTCGTGATAATATGTATGGAGGCTTTTACATAAAAGAATTTATTAATCAAGAGACATTCTTCAAGATGTTATTGCATACAAATAGTCTTTTCTCAAATAAATTTAAGAATGATGTTGCCAAGCTATTAGATAATTTGACTAACAATGGGTCTATTACAATTGCTGATAATAAATTAGTTTCGTGTGCGAATGCTTGTGCAAAGAAACCCATCGAATTATTAATTGAAGAATATAATTATACTCAAACATATGAAAACGAGAGTTTGTTAGAACTTGCAAAGAATCAAATAAGAGAATGCAAGAAAACTAATTGGAATAAATATCTTAAGAAACATGTTATGTATTTCTTTCTAATCACTCTAGAAGACCCTGACAAATTAAATAGAATTTTATGTAAAATTGGATATTCTTGTGATTTAATTGAAAGATTTAAAAGTTTAGAATCAGAATATAAATGTAAATTTTATCTATTGGGATTAAAACTAGTTAATAGTGTAATGGATGAGAAAGAGTTTCATACATTATTGAAAAGAAAATATCCTGAATTTATTGTAAAATTAAAAATTGGTTCTCATGATAAAGATGAAACATACGTTTTTGATAAAGACCTTTATAAAACCTTTTTAGATTATGTTGATAAAGTAGAATTTACTAGTAATGAGATTAGTATTGAAGAAGAAAGCAATCGAATAATTAATAATTATTTTGATAATATTGAAGAGCGCTTTGAAATGGAAATTGTACATAAGTTTAGACAAATTGTTAGAATTGATAGTATTACAAATGAATTACAAAAAGATGTTGTTATTCAAATCAATAAATCACATTACGAATTATTATTAAGTAGAGAGACCAATAATTATAAACTAAGTGAAATGAAATTAAAAAATGAATTCACACTAAAACAACGGGAATTCGACCATAAGGAAATGATGATGGATAAGGAAATTGAATTGATGAAAATAAAATTAGAAATTGCAAAAGTAAACAATTTGGAAAAGAAATGATGTTAAACATCTAATTCTATTTCATTGTTTTTAGTGAAAATGTAAGCGATATTTTCTATCTTTTCTTTAATCTCATTTCTTAATTGTGACTTTAATTTGGTAATATGAGAGAAACTTTTGAATTTAGATATAATATCTTCTGATAATTCTCCTTTATATTCTTCAAAATATTCAGTAAATATCTTCAAACTATAATCACAAAGTTCATCCAATAAATCATTTTTATTAATTGCTTTCCATTTATTATTATCATAATATAATCCTATCTTTGATCTATCACTTGTAATTTTAACATTGTGATTTTCTTTATGGTGTGGATTAAACTTGATATTTTCAATAAGTTTGGGTAATGGGATAACATGTTCTGATGATTTTAATAAATTATTAAATAGCCTTTCCTTGAATATTTCACTAATATATTCGAGGTTATCATTATTATAATTATTAATAGTAATATTATTATTAATTGTTCCATTATTGATTGTCCCCTTATTGTTTGTATTATTGTTATTATTTATAGTTGTTGTATTAGATGTATTATTAGTAATTGGTTGTTCGGGTTCCTTCTTAATTTCAGTACATTTTTTTTGATGATAGTATTTCTTTTGTTTAGTATCAAATAGTTTCTCACATACTTTACATTTATATTCCTTGATTTTTGGTTGTTTATCATGAAAAGTATTATTATGAACCCAAAGTGTATGATATGATTTATAATTCTTATTGCAAACTGTACAATAATGTTCCATTATAATAATATATATTTTCTTTTTATATTATTACCATAATGTTCATTTCATATTACCATAATGTTCATTGTTTAGTACCATAATGTTCATTGTTTAGTACCATAATGTTCATTTCCTATTACCCTAATGTTCATTTTTAGTACCGCAATGTTCATTAGTATCTATAATTTAATTATACTTATCTATTTTTATGAATTCATTCCACTCGAGTTCCCAAAAGCTCGTGTGTGTACGGCGACTTTCTATTATATATTTCTCAAATAAACGGGAAATCTATAATAAAATAAAAATGTGATGATTTTAATATAATTTTTTCTTAGATATTTATAATGAAAACAATTGATATAGTATTATTAGTTGCTGTTTTTGCAGCTATCTATTTCTTCATTGAAGAAGATAAACAAATAAATGGTTCTTCGAGAGAGCATTCAAAGGAAGGTTTTAATATGGATAAAATCTATTTCAAAGACAGACATATTATGAATGATCACGGTGATAAAAATTTAATTGAAACTAAAAAGATTAATTTTGATTATAAGGAACGTTCTGTTGATAAGAAATTTAAAGAACAACAAGAAAAAGCTATGAATATGAATACATGGTATCCTAATACTTGGATTGAGAAAATAGATGATGATGGTAAAGCGGTTATGAATTCAAGAGAAAATGTAACTGGTATGAAAACAGAATTAGTTGATACAAATATTAGAAATAGTCTAGATTTTAATGAAATGAGACCAAGTAAAATTGACCGTGTTGTTGACCCAGAAGATGCTGGTAAATCAATAAAGGATATATATGATAATTCATTTATTGATTTTAAGAAAACAGTACCAGCTAAAGAAAAAGAGAATATAGAAGAATATAACAATATGATTAAAGGTGCATCTGGTTTAACCTTTTTATCAAATGATAATTGGGTATACAAAGATGAAAGACCTGAGAATGGCGGTATGATGGAAGGTGGAATATATGCTGCTGATATGAGTTCATTTGGGTCTGTTGCAACAATTTAATTTTCAAGGTCTTCCATAAATTTTTCATATTCTTCTTTTGTTTTATTCATATAATTCCAAATTGTTAACGAATTAGTAGCAAATAATTCTTTTTCATAATTAATCAATTGATTCATAAAATGAATATTTGGTTGAATTAAATTTCTAATCTTTTTGACATGATTATATGCAGTAATTAAATTCATTTTATAATGATACATCAAATATGCTATTACAAAAGATACAGAACGACTCTTACCTTGTCTACAATGTATTAAAATATTCACTTCCTTATTATCATTAATAAAATTAAATATTTTATAAAAATATATATTTAATTCTACATTTTTTGAATCATCAACTCTAATATTTAAATAGTCAATATTATCAAAATAATTTTTAACATCTAATGTAACATTAATTATTTTTTTTATTGAATATTTATTAATAAAATCAATAGATGATGCATTATCCATATTACCTAGAAATAAATTATCAATTATATTCATTATTAATAACTTATTTTCATATATTATATATTTTTTTCAATATTTATAATATATGAAAAGTAAATATTTAAAATATAAACAAAAATATTTAGATTTACGGAATAAAATGAGAAAATTAATTGGCGGTAATATTGATTTAAGATGTAGTAATTTTATGGGTATTACTGAATTATTACAGGGTGTTGATGAAAAATGTATTAATTCATTTGTAAAAAGAGAAAACATTTCTAATGAATTAATTAATATAGATTAGATTATAGGTTCAGGTGTTAATGGAGAAGTTTTATTAATAAAATTAAAAGGATTTGAACCTATTGCAGTTAAAACTATACCAATATCAAAAAGTGATTATGATAATATAGTTAGATATGAACATGATATAAATGTTGTTTCAGCTTTAGCTGAAATAAAAGCTCTTGAATTATGTACAAGCTATGTTCTAAATAAAAAATCACCACATTATAATATAATTTATAAATATTTATTATGTACAAATTGTGAATATATAGGTGATAAAGTACTTGGTCAAACTTATAATGATACTTTTGATATGTCACATGAAGCTACTTTAGGTAAAATAAGAGAAACTAATGCAATTGCTGAAGGTAATTATAGTTTAAGACAATATAAAATTAAAGATGTTCAACTATTTAATAAAACTTCTGGAAATATTATTCCTCAATATTGTGTTTATATTTTAAATGAAAATGCAGATGGTGATATGTTGCAATTATTAACAGAAGATTTATCATTTAATGATTTTAAAATTTATTTATTTCAAATATTTAGTGCATTAAATTTATGTTATATTGAAAATGAGATGAGTCATCATGACTTGCATTGTAAGAATATATTATTTGTTAATGATCTGTATAATAATACAGATCATGATTTATATAATATTATTATTCAGAATGATGATGCTACAGGAAGAGAAAGTATTCCTGTTAGATTACCTCTAAATGGGAAAATGTTACGAATATGGGATTTTGGAAGAGTAAATATTCAAGGGAGAATACATATAATAGGTACTACTTATTATAGAGAAACTAAAAGAGAAAGATTTAATAAGGATATTTATAAATTATTTAATGATGGTTCATTAGGATTAAAAAATAATCCGCGTATTATTATCAAGCCACATTTTATTGAGTTTATTATTATGATAGACAGCATATATGAAAGCTGGATATTTCGGTTTAATGAAATATATGATTCAACAAATTAATGAAATAAATGGTTCATGTGTTAATGAAAGATATAAATATAATTTTTAAGGGTGTAAACTTATTTTATAATACAAAAAACTCGTGTATAGACACGCTTTATAGAAAGAAAACTTTGTTTTTCTGTTATAAAGTAATTACTCATAAATCGCATCTTTTGCAAGAAAATTGATAAATAGATATTTAAACATTATATAGTATAGATATATAATGTATAAAAAGCCCCAAATTGGTTCAGGTGACGCAAACTTTGTAGACCACGATACAAAAAGTAAAGTTGTTGATTGGTTATATTCAAAATTAGATTTATCGAAACATCGTTATGTAATTTTAAATAATGTGATGAAACTTAAAAGTCTACAAGAAGATATTCATTATGTATCACCTAATTTCAAAGGTTATAATTATTTATTATTAATGCTAACACTAGAGTCAAAACATTATTGTGTTGTGATTGACAGAAAAAAGTTATCATATCATAAATCACAATTAGATATGAAAACTATTCAAATTATGAAAATTCATATGAATACAACAGAGGCTATTTTCAGAGGCACTATATTTGATGGTAAATTGATTCAAACAAATAATAAATGTATTTTCTTAATCCAAGATTGTTTCTATCTAATGGGTAACAAGATATTGGATATGGAGATGAAACAGAAAATGACACATATTGATAGTATTATGAAAACACATTTTGTAAGTAATGTAAAACCATATTGTTCTAATTTTGAATTTAAATTAAATCGATTACATACCTATGATGAATTGGAAGAAATGATTAAAACGATGCCGACTCTATCTATTGGTACAAATGGAATTATTTTCTATCCACCTAAATCTGGAATTACAATTCTTCATATTGAAAAAAAAGTAGAAAAAGTAGAGATTAGTTCTAACAGTGAGGTGATAGAACAAAAGTCTTATAATATTATTGTTGATTTTATTAATTTTATTAAATCAAGAAACTATTCATATGAAAGTGGAAGTAAGATGAAACAATTATGGCTAACTCGTACTATAATTCCTGATGTATATGATATTTCTGAAACATTTGATGGTGATAAGATGGGTATTGCGATGATTCCAAATCTTAAAACATCTCATATGTGCGATGAATTAGTACAAGATAAACCAGTTCGATTTAATTGTGTGTATAATAATAAATTTAAAAAGTGGACACCATTAAACACAAGTGTTTAACTCCTAATATTTCATATGACCATTAAATACAAGTGTTTAATTTTTCTTTAAGTTTGAGGTATTTATATTTATATAACAAGTATTTACTTTTAAAATCTTTATCTTTTTTCCCACTTATAATTGGGATAAACTCTTTTGCACTTGCATGTAAGTTTGATGATTCTAATAATTCTTGCATATGTTCTTTTGAATCAAATAAATTAAAATAATTTTCTATTTTAAAAAGTATTTCATTATTAAATCCAGTTTTTTTACTTTCAAAAATATTAATTAATTCACCACCTGCAATATATTTTAGAAAATTAATAATGTTATCAGTATGGTCTGAGCCTCCATAATATATTATATTATTTGGTTTATTTCCATTACATTTATTATATCTAGATTCTCTTATTTTAAATTGATTTCGAAACATTCTCGCTATCGAATAAGTTTCTAATACATATAATCTAACATCTATTATATTTCTAAAATTAGGACGTTTAGTATTAGCATCCAATTGACTATAAAAATAATCAATTAATTGTTCTTTACATAAATATTCTCTATCAATATTTTGCAATTGTTTATGAATTAAAATTGAAATAAATTTTTCATCTTCAAAATTACTTATTTCTTTCTTACGATTTATATCTTTTACTAATCTCTTAAATTTTTCATCATGTTGACCCATTTCATTATTACAAAAGAAATTATAAACTAAAATATTATCAGAAAGGTCAATAGCTTCTAAAACTACTTTATCATGTATTACTGTTAATAAAGATTTATGAGGTGTATCAAATAAATATTGAGATAATTCCCAATTTTGTATTCTAAAATAATTATAGTTATATGTATCATAAATATTATTACTCGAAAATAAACTACCTAAATACAGAAGTAAATTTTTTCGGAATACATCACTAATAATTGGTGAACTTGCATTTATATTTATTTGTTTTCTAAAAGGTTTTTCGAGGAAAAAATCTACACATATTTGTTTCATATTAGTTTGCTCTGCAATTAATTTTATAAATTTTACAAAATCATATTGACCTATAGTATATGGTATATGCTCATCTCCAAATAATAAAAATTCTTTATTTTTCCATTTAAGATGAGAACACTGTGTTGGACCTGTTAATGTAACAGTATTCATTATATAATTCTAGAAATTATTTATATGAAACAATTATTGTTAATTCGTATTATGATTCCAAATCTAAAAACATATCATATGTGTGATATGTTGGTACAAAATAAATGTATAATAAATTTAAAAAGTAGAATTTGTTAAATAATATATATATATATATATATATGTTTAATATTGACCATAAGATAAAAAAGTATAGTAATAAATTAGGGCTAAAACAAAATTATAATTATTTAAAAAAATTAAGTGAATATATTTTTATAAAATATAATACACAAACTGGTGGAAATATAATTGATTTTTATGCAGGTGATAATTATGAAGAAAAAATATCTGGATTAGTACAATTAATTGTAGAAACTGTAAAACCATTAAAACCAATCTCAACACAAAGGAAATATTGTATGATTGTGATGGGTCCTACAGGTTCTGGTAAAACTCTTGCTAGAAAAATAGGATTTAATCTAGTACGTGAGCTAGAACCAAGTTTTAGTAATAAAGATATTGAAAACTCTTTTATTGATATATCAGTAGATGATTATGTATATGGTGCAACTATAAATACATTATCAGGTAAAACAAAATTGGCAAATACAGGCCGTGAAACATTAAATTCATTTAATATCGAAAGTGAACAAAAAGACGAAAAACATATTGAAGATATGAGCAAACTAAAAATTCTAAGTGCTAATTCATTTGCTGAATATAAGAAATATCGAACTAATATAGATTTTATACCAATGATAATGGTATTTATTGCATCACATCTTGGATTAAATTTTATATTTGAAACTGTAAGTGGAGAATGGTTACCTAAATTTATGCAGGATAATAGCTCTGATTATTTTCAAGTGGTTGTATATCCATCAACTAATGAAGAAAACTTAATAAAAAGAACTGCATCCAGAGCTTTAGAAGAATTTCGTTTTGTAGACCCTACAACTTTCCCAGATATGATTGCAAATGCTAATAAGATGTTTAATAATTTAATATTAAATAATACTTATGAAAATATTTATTTATATAAATATGATAATAATATGGGAAATAAAGAACAAATTAGTCAAGGTGATTTTACTAGCATACCAATACTTCAAAAGAAACTTGTAATTAAAAATCGTTCACCCTAATTTGGAACAAAGTTATTATTATCTCAAAAAATTGAAATAAATAATTATAAATAAATAACTATTTATTTATAATGTTTACCATAAATAATGTAATGATTCTTAATAATATTGGCATGCCGCAATTCATAAATGAATTAAATAAATTAGCTAATGAATATAATATTAGCTATGAAATTTCTAAAAATGATGACAAGTATTCAATTACTATTAATACTACTAACACTCATAGAGACGAGTATTTGATACAAGATATTTATAATATTATATTACCATTAACTCGTAATGTTGACACGGCATAGCCGCATGGCATAGCCGCATGGCATAGCCGCATGGCATAGCCGCATGGCATAGCCGCATGGCATAGCCGCATGGCATAGCCGCACAACTATGTTGCATTTTATAGCATATAAACTATGGTTGTGATATTATCTAAAGAACCTTTTGCAAGAGCATATTCTGCCAACTCTTTAGCATAATTTCCTTTAAATTTTTTATTTGATGATAATTCATTTATATAATCTACTACATCTTGATTTGTCATCACATCCCATAAACCATCGCAAGCAAATATAATAAATTTATCACCACTACTTAATTTATATCTATAAATTTGTGGTAAATGGGTAACATATGGCGTGCATTCTAAATCTCCAAATGCCCGAGATAATGATAGATCTTTAATTCTCCAATCAACTCCGTCAAATTCTATTTTTCCTCCAAGTTGTTCAATTCTTAATTTTTCTTCAGGTGAGTTGGGTTTATGGTCTTGTGTTAATTGTTCAGCTAAATTTAATTTATTACATTTAACTGCCCGAGAATCTCCTACATTTAATACCCATAATCTATTTTTCCCATCCGCGTCATTATATTGAATTCCTACACAAGCTGTAGAACCACAATATTGAATAAATCGAGGATGTTCTTCTTTCATTTTATTTTGAATAGTATCATACACTTTAATAAAATATTTGCTAGCTGAATTTGGTTTACTATAGATATCCTTACTGAATCGATTAGTAAAAAATTGGGGTAAATTATCTTTTAGATATTTGCTAACCGCCTTACCACCATGTCCGTCAAAAACAGCAAAGAAATTAATTGGGTTCAGTGTTTGGTCGGTATTATCTATATTAAGCACATGTGTATGTTGGTCTTCATTGGCTTCTCGTTTGCCTTGTAAACTATGTGAATATACTTTCATTCTTATAAAATTAATTAGAAATTATTATTTTAATTAATTTTATTAAATTGATTTCAGGTGAGTTCGAATAAATTCTTTTACATCATCATAATTATCTTCTCTTAATTCATACCATTTTGCTTTATTTTTCTTCATAAATATTTTTAATAATGTTTTAATATATTTTAATCCCTTTTCTGATTTGATAAAATCAAGTTGTTTCCGTAAACTAGAAAACTCATGATCTCCACCAAGCCATTTAATTGTTTTCTTATAAAAATATTTTATTACTTCTTTTTGTAAATCTTTATCATTTATACTAAGATCATCTAGCTCATTGCGAGTGTTAAATATAGATTGATTTCTATTATTATTCATCATTTGATTCATATTACTTAGTAAAGTCAAGTTTCTCAAATCACTTTCTATACTATTTAATTTATTAATATTAGTTTCAACAACTTCTACTGCAATTGTTGCATCATCAAATCTAATTTCATACAAACAACTATTTGGGGGAATAGTATAAGGACTCATATCATAAATTGTGGTAATTACACCATTTTTGTTTGCTACATATTCTTGTCTAAAAGGATCTCTGAAATTTACTGTTTTATTACTTATATTTACTCTTTCACCAACTCTAAATCTACAGCCAGTTGAACTTTGTAATAAAGTAGTTTGTAAAAGTATAGGGTTATTTATATTGAGCATTATATCCTCCGGTAAAATAGCTGTTTGTATACTATCATTAAAACTAACAAGGTATGAATAAAAAGGTTTATTAGTACTATTAATACTTAAAACAGTTCCCATTCTAAGAGTATCTCTTACTTGAAATATATCGCCAATGCTAAAGCGAGGGCTTCCATATAGTGCCATTATAATACTATATATAATAATTATTATATTAATAATATTAATATGAACAATAACTGTAGAATATCCTATGTAATATGGAATGATAGGGGTATTATACTTTCTATCATATATATGATATTAAAAAAATATAAAAAATTAAAAAACAGAATACTTATTATTAACAATAAAATGTACAGAACAATTGTAAAACAAATATTCCCAGAACTCCATATTGATAAATATAGAGAAGATAATGAAGATAATTTTTATTTTAATATTAGGAGTGTAATAAAAGAACAAGATATTTTCATAGATATTATTAAGAATTATGATAAATATGTTCATACTAAAAAAATATATTTACTTCCATGGTATGATATGAACGATCCATTAATTGTATATAGTTATAATAGTAAATATAAAATCAGGATACAAAAATTTATTAATTATATTGATATGTTTACTAAAATGAAAAGATGTAATTATAAAGGTGGATTATGGGATATTATGATTGAATATAATATTTTTAAAAAATATAATATGGTTAAACCATCTGATAATATTAGAACAATATATAGTATGTTTAATCAATATGTAATGAAAAATTATCATTACAACTTACCTATTATTAAATATCAACAATATTCAGTAAATAATATATTGAGGCCACAAGTTATTGCTCCTACAATAAAACCTTCATCTACACAAACAAATGATGAAATACCAGGACCAAAAAAAATAGAAACATTATCATCTGGTACTGACCCACTTCTAAACATACAAGAAAATGATAATGTTCCTTTGCAAGATATAAATGACTTGTTAAATGCTCTTAATAACAAGATAGAAAGTATAAATAAAATATTAAGAAATTAATTTATCATTATATATAATAAAATATAATGCCAAAGAAAAATGCAGCACAACTAGCAGCAGAACTAGCAGCAGCAGAAGTAGAAGCACCAGCAGCACCAGTAGCAGAAGGACCAGCAGCACCAGTAGCAGAAGGACCAAGCGAAGTAGCAAAAGCATTGGCAGCAGAAGCAGAAGCACCAAAAGGTCTTAACTATAATAAATTCAATGATGCTTATATACAATTCACTCAAAATCAAATTTCAATTGAGTTAGAAATAGTTAGAGATGCAATAATAGAAGCGTTAGATTTAGGTTCTAGCTTTATTTTTAATATAACATCCAAACAACCTGAAAACAAAGAAGATGAAGGAACAAAACAAGATATAAAAACAAATGAATATGATAATATGTTTCATTATACCAATCCGCAACATCGTACTATTATTAAACAAGTTAATGAATTATTAGAAAAAGATTTACAATTAAATAAAGCAATCAATCTAATGGTTGCACCAGAAAATACAAACTTACAAGTTTCTACTAAAATGAAACTAAAACAACTTAAGAGAAATTTGGGTGTTTTACAAGGACTTGTATTACGTGAGAAATTAAAACGTGGAATTGATATTGATCCTCTTTTAGATGCATTAAATGAGAAAGTAAAAACACTCAATAGTATATTAGCAGTTCAAAAAACTGGTAACCTTAATTATCAATTAGGTGGCTCTAGTACTAAATTAAACGAGTTATCAAATTATATTAAATATAAAATGAAATATTTAACACTCAAGAACATAAAATAATATAATATAATATTTATCTATCTATAAGTATATAGATAAATGTCAGCAGTACCAGCAGCACCAGCAGTACCAGCAGCAGCAGCAGCAGCAGTACCATTTAGTAATTTTTTAAATAAAATATTAGATGTATTTGTAATAGATCAGCCAATTAAGGACCAAATAATAGCTACTATGGGAAAATTAAATACTCCTGATAAAATAAAATTTATGACTAATCCAGACTTAGAAAAAAAATTATTAGAAATTGATAAAATAATACACCAAGAATATGGTAATGTTAAACAATATATAGACGATTCTGTATGGATTGAATTTTTAAAAAATATTATTCAGTTACAAGTTCTAGTATTTTTAAAAAAAGTACCTTTAGATAAACTAATTAAACCATTTGAAGATGCAATCGCTTCTAAAGTTGAAGCTCTTGTTTCTGCAAAAACTGTGGTAGTTGCAAAATCTAAATATTTAAAATATAAGGAAAAATATTTACAATTAAAATAATATATAATATATTATAATGAATACATATGAAAAATCAGAATTTAAAAAATTAATAGATATGTTAAAAGAAGAACTTAAAGAAGAATCTAAAGAAGAAACATTTAAAAACGGATTTGAATCTTTAGATGAACAACAGAAAGCTTATATTGAAGAGAAGGCAAAAGAATTAGTCTTAATAGATAGAAACTTACAAACTAAATTAAAAGTAGGTAACAATATGTTAAAAAATTTATTTATTTTTCAATTACAAGTATTAGGAGATTATTTAATAAATATTAAAATAGTAGAACATGATATTGAAGGTACTCTTCATCTGATGACCCAAAAATTTTCAGAACTTGTTGATATTTCTACTAAAGGATTACTTTCTAGTGGTTTTAATTCAGACCCTCGTAATAATATGACAGTACTAACAGGAAAGCTAAAGCCATTTGGTATTAGTCAATATTTAAAAAGTTCTCAAGTACAAGCAGGTGGGTCAATAACAGACTATAAGAAAATTATTGAAGATTTAACTAAAATATATACAATATTTAATTCGGATTTGTTATTAAAAACTATGAGTTTGCTATCTGCAGAAAAAAAAATATTACAGACTGGTGGACCAGAACTTATGAATATTATGAAAGATTTTGCTTTATTATTATTTATTAATATGTCTGAAAATTCATTAAATCAAAAGCTTAAAACTATACATAAAACATTAGAGTCTAAAATGATACGTGATACTATGATTTATACAAAAATTTCAGAAACATTTGGAATTCAACCAGCTCAAAATATGATTTTAATAAAGACGTTCTTTGATTCTTTAAAATTAGAAGATGAATTACTTTTATCTCAATATTTAAGTACTAAGGATTTATCAGAAGATTTTTTAAAATTATTAACTCAATTTATTACACGACTAGAACCCATATCTAATATATATAAAATCCTTTACAATAATTATGTTACGATTAATATTTTATATGATATTCATGTTGAAGATAAGAAGAAAGTGTTTGCATATGTAAAAGAACGTAATGCTGTTGGTGTAAGAAATAAAAGATTTGCTATTAATGAAACTAACAAATTTTTAAATTTAAAATACACAGCTAATGATACTGATGATACACTAGCAGCACTAGCACCAGTAGAACCAGAATATTATTATTTTGGACCATATACTAATACATTTTTAAATAATAAAACAAATGTGGAGATTGCAGAGGGTACATCTGAGTTAATACTATCAAAATTAATTGATAAAAGGGAGCATATATTTATATTAGGTTATGGACAATCTGGTGCCGGAAAAACTAGTACATTGATTAATTCAGATTATATAGAGGGTGGAGAGCGTATTCAGGAACTAGGATTAATTCCATTAATATTAAATACTGAAAGATTTAGAAATGGTGTAGATAACATTAAGATGAAAGTAATTGAAATATATAATAATATAGTTGAATATGTTGATTTAACATATATAGATAAACCTGATGCGGATAAGATAGACGCAAAAAAATTTAGTAAACCTATGAATTATACTAATGACCTTAATGATTATGAATATACATTTACTAATAAGAATGGAGAATGGAAAAATAATGCTGCTCTTCCTAAGGTTCCATTAGAAGAGTCTATCCAACATTATATGGTATACTGTGTTGATAAAAGACGTACTTATCCAACTTCAAATAATCCTGATAGTTCACGTTCTCATATTTTAATTTTCTTAGAATGTATAAAAGACGGTAATAAATCGTATTTAATATGTGGTGATTTGGCAGGTGTTGAAAATAGTTTTGATTGTACTGATAAGAATATTATTAAGAAATTTGTAACTAGTTTTGGAACTAGTAAAAAGAATTATGTATGTGGTCCTACTAATTGTATATATTTTAATATTCCAGAGAATAAGGAGTGGAATCTAGATTATGATGCAGCATATAAAAAAGTAACAATGAAAGTTAACCCTCTTCTAATTGCTCCTAAAAAATCTCAAGCATTAGTCGAAGCCGAAAAGAAATTAGAAAATTATAATATATTAAAGGATAATTACGATGAAATGATAAGACTGATTAATACTATTCTGAATTCACATCAGAATATTGACACTCAATTGACATCGATTATAAATAATATTAACACATTAATAGATGAACTTAAGGGATTTACGAGTTTTAAAGAGGTTTTTATTAATAACATGTCTAAGACTCATACACTAACAGATTTTTTTAAAGAAAAAATCAAAAAAGATAATTCCGACTTTAATGTAAACCGTAAAATATTTAATAATAAAATAAATGAAAATATAAAAGTATTAGAAACACAAATAATACAAGAATCAGACAAATTCAAGAAAGAAGAAGCCATATATATGGCTTCTCAAGGGAGTCTTAACGATAAAATAGAAATAATCAATGAAATTATAAAGAATTGTGCACACAGAAAACTAGAAGGAAACCATATTAATAAATCATTAAAAGAAATGCGTGAAGATATTAAATCGGTTCTTATTAGTAATTTTGATAACGATACATTATATTTTGATAAAACTATATTTCCATATTGTATCAATACAACCATTAAAGAATCAAAATTAGATAGATTTTATACTAATTCTATTGGAGGTGCAAGAATTAAAGGTATTATAATGAAAACAATTCAAGATATAATTACTCCACAAGAATTAAAAAAATTAAATTTTATAATATTTACAATCATTAGAACAGATGCTACAAAAAATTATAATAATCCACCAGAACCTCCTTATATTAATACAAATGATTTGTACTATAATACTCATGTTGATACTGACCCTATTAAATTACTTGCTTCTATTAATGATACTGTAGCAAAAGCAAAGTCTACTAAATTTTATAACAAACCTGAAAATGAGTTTAAGACACCACCAGTATATCCTACTGATTTTAATAAGTTAAAACCAATAGCAGAAGGTATATTGACACAAATAGATAATAATAATGATGCAACATTAATTGGTAGTTTAATATCAACTGAAAAATTAAATAATTTAATATTTGATAAAATGATTTGTTCTTATAATAGTAAATTTGATGATATATTGGAACAATTTAATCCACAAAAATTTCCTGTTACATCAACTCCTATAAGTAGTATATTCTCTAAAAGTAAATCAAATACAGATGATATAACTAATTATAATCAATCTATTGTTCGCAAGTATATGAAATACAAGAATAAATATATAATGAAACTTAAATCACGTGCATTAAAGAAATGATTTGATTCTTTCGAAATGAAACTTACGAAATGAGAAGAGTTGAATTCATTAGAGTCCATTTATTATCCTTCTCACCTTGATAAACTAGCATAAAGAATTGTGAAATTGTTTTTACTTCTATATTATTGACAAGTGTTCCAAGGACGTGGATTTGTATCATACGAGAACCACTGTCATATACATCATACTTGTTAACATTAAACTTTACTCCCGACTTTGCAAAATTCTCGAGGAATTGTATGAAATGCATCCCTTCATATTGCACCCCTTCATACAATAGTTTAGAATATGGTTTAATAAGTAGACATCCATTGTGGACTTCAGAGTACATACTTATAGGGTCGTTAAACCATGTGTTGTAAAAATATCCCATAAAGTCTTGTGCTACTTGTTTTGCATCAAATTTTGGTTTCCCTACTTGTTTATCCATTAATATTATAAATTAAGTAAATTTATAATATCATATTTTCAATTTTATAAATCTTTGATTAAAATAAATAAAAATAAAGTTATTTTTATTTGTTTAAAATAAGGGAGCTCAGCGTATGGTGCTAACTACAAATAAAACTACAACATTTGTTTTGATAGTTTGCTGTGCGTAGTTAATATTATTTAATTTTATAAGAGTTTTGCTGTATGTAGACTTGTACCTTATGCTGTCTACTATTAGTTGCTAACTACAGAACCATATTATAATAGAGGTTTGCTGTGTGTAGTTAAAAAGTGATCCCGGTGGGAGTTGAACCCACGACCTTCCGATTAGAAGTCGGACGCTCTATCCAACTGAGCTACGAGACCTGATTTTCCCAGCTGGGAATTGTTGCTATCTACTGAACTTTCGTTCAAAACTTATATTAGTTTGAATAAGTTGCTGTATGTAGATATTATTGGTCCTGGCAAGGCTCGAACTTGCGACCTCGGTGGCATAAGCACCGCGCTCTAACCAACTGAGCTACAAGACCTAAATTCCTATAATGGAATATGCTTACTACATTATATTTTAAATTATTATTCTCATAATAATTTGCTATATGCAAGTTGCTGTATGTAGTGTTTTCCTTATTAGTATTTTCCAATAGGAAATATTAATAGGAACAAATTAGTGAATCCAGGAGGACTTGAACCTCCAACCTTTTAGGAATAAGCTAAATGCTCTAACCGATTGAGCTATGGATTCATTTAATAACAGTATAACTCTTACTATTCAATAAGTTATATTATCAATTTTATTAGTATAAATGCTTAGCATTCTACTACTACTTATTATATATAACAAGTCTTTAAGCCATTTATTATATAAAAATTTTAAATAATTTTTTCATAATTTCTAATCCATTTTCTTATCGCATTATCAGATACTTTATATTTCACACCAACTTGTACCATTGATTTTAACTCTTTCAAATCATTTTTAAGTTGATCTAATGAAGGTCTACCCATTGTAGTTATGTTTGTTTTAATCTTATGTTTATTATTACAATCATTACAACGTGTACATTTTTTATACACTAATTTATCACAATCTAAACATTTTTTCTTTTTATCATCTTCAAGTTGTATGTCAGGTTGTACTTCTCCAGGTTGAACTGTTTGCTCTGCAGCTGATTGAGGTTCTGGTTGAGGTTCTGGTTGAGGAGCTGATTGTTTTTGTTTATTATATTTATCATAGTTATTAATCCATTTATTTATAGTACGAGGTGTTACATTATATTTCCTTGCAACTTGTGAAACAAATCGCAACTCTTTCAAGTCTTTTTGAAGTTGTGCAAGAGATGGTTTATTTTCATCTTTGATTGATACGTTCCAAATAAAAAATCTTTGATTTTTATTTAGAACCCTAAGAATATGAAATAAAAAAATCATAGATTTTTTATTTAATATTGATACTTCAAGTTTATTTTTCTTATCACATACACCGCATCTAGTAGAAGATTTTGATATATTAATCATACAATCAATACATTTACCAGTGTCTTTTTTAATATTATTTACTGAAATAGGTGTATTAATTTGCGGTTTGTTTAGAGCTATTTCCATTTTAATCATTTTTGAATCAATATCATTTAATTTGTCAAATATTTTATCTAAAAGAAGTTCGGTTGTGTTATCAATATTTTTTCTTATTTTTTATATAATTCATCTATCTTCTCAATAATCTGATCAATTTTAAAATTTGTATTAGATTCAAAATATTCAATTCCATTATTGTAATACATATTTAATTTATTTATTTTTGTGAATTCTTTAATATCACTTTCTAATATATTAGTTTGGTTGATACTATCTAATACATATATTGCAGCTATGCTGATAATATTAGTATACTCAAGATTTTGTTTATGTTTATATAATCTATCATCTATTTTTGATGATTTACCATACTTGTAAATATTGTCTTTAATATGTAAAATATAAACACAATCCTTATTTTTGTACTTCTTCATTTCATCTTTATTATATTCAACTAATTTATTAGAGATATAGGAACCTGAAGGAAAACTTTGTTTTCCTCCAGCTACTTTATTAGAGAAAAGCAAGGCTTTTCCTAATAATGAACCATTCTTTCTAATAGATGGGAGAACTTCTGAGGTGACCCTTGAACTTATGAAATTTAGTAACCAGTATAAATTATTATGTTAATAATAACATAATAATGAATAAGATAGGACTTTATAAGGAGTCTAACTATTAGTGGGTACGTTATTTAGCAAGCTAAATAACCTAAACACTTGAATTTCCGAAGAAAATCATTAGTGGGTACTGCAGGGATCGAACCTGCGCACATTTCTGTATCGGATCTTAAGACCGACGCCTTAAACCACTCGGCCAAGTACCCATACCGATGTAAAATCATCGGGAATTTTTGTGTTTTTATTTATGTCTTTTTACTATTTTATATACAGTTTTTTAATTCCTGTATATTATTATATGGAACCAAATCTTTAAGTCATTTTATAGTTAAAATTAGGATTTAAAGCAAATTATTTTATTATAACTTTTAATCCATTTATGTATTGCAGTACAATTAATATTTTTTACAACGATTGCCAGAATCACGATTAAAAAATGTATGAATATAAACATTATCAATCATACGACTACATGATGCTATAATAGATACCTTCTAATTTTGGAAACTCGACAAGTGTTGTTATTATTTTACAACCTTTATCTAAAAAATTTTTAGTAATATTATCATATCTTTCCTTAATTTCTTAAATAAATAAAATTATATATCTTTAAACTATTACAGTTTAAATAACGGTCCTGCCTGGGATCGAACCAGGGGCCTTGTGATAACAGCATTATAAATTATGATGTATTACCATCATAAAAACGTAACAGTCACACGCTCTACCAATTGAGCTACAGAACCCGAAGAACAAAAATAACTTTTAAGAAACTTTCCTCAATCAGTGATAAGATAAATCTTATTTGAATAGGGAACTTTAATCATTTTGTTATAATAATATAACAAGAAATCTTTAAATCATTTTGCCTACGAAAGCAGTGATTTTAAGATGACCAGTAAATATAAATATTTATTTGATAAATTAAACTAGATTTTTTTTTATACCAAAAACGCACTATACTTATTAATTTTATCCTCAAAAGTTTCTTTTTTTGGGCTAACAGGTTTAATATTAGTAATACGACAACAATTATCACAATTATTACAATTATCAGCCATATATTTCTCACCAAAA
>Ga0214919_10000673_pt1 | contig 58094 bp, 48 predicted proteins | sample LL1503_MetaG_FD_177994 | JGI IMG/M metagenome (GOLD analysis project Ga0214919, IMG submission 177994) | Freshwater microbial communities from Lake Lanier, Atlanta, Georgia, United States - LL-1503 | ecosystem: Environmental > Aquatic > Freshwater > Lake | place: USA: Georgia | collected... | reverse complement strand
GAAGTTGAAGCGCATCTTTCGCCAAATTCCAATTTATCAGAATTCATTGCCAAACACATTGAGCAACCCGGTTCGCGCCATTCAAAACCTGCCGCGGTAAAAATTTTATCAAGACCTTCTTTTTCAGCTTGTTCTTTAACCAAGCCTGATCCCGGAACTACCATTGCAAGTTTGATATTTGAGGCGATTTTTTTGCCATCAACAATTTTTGCAGCTTCGCGGAAATCTTCAATTCTGCCGTTAGTGCAAGAACCAATGAAAACTTTATCGATTATAACTTCTTCAAGCGGAGTTCCAGCGACAAGACCCATATATTCAAGCGATCTTTTAACAGCTTCTTGTTTGCCAATATCAGAAAAACTTTCCGGAGATGGAACTTTAGCAGTGATTGGCAGAGCATCTTCTGGACTGGTTCCCCAAGTTACTTGTGGAGCAATTTCATCAGCATGTAAAATTAATTCTTTGTCATATTTAGCGCCTTGATCGGAAGCCAGAGAATCCCAATATTTAACTGCTTTATCAAAATCTTCACCTTTTGGCGCAAGAGGACGACCTTTTAAGTAAGTGTAAGTAATTTCATCAGGTGCGATTAATCCAGCGCGGGCGCCAGCTTCAATTGCCATGTTGCAAACTGTCATGCGCGCTTCCATTGAAAGCGATTTGATTGCATCTCCTGAATATTCAATAACGCATCCAGTGGCGCCGGCAGTTCCGATTTTTCCGATTATGGCAAGAGTAATATCTTTTGCAGTTACGCCTTTTCCAAGTTTGCCATCAACGCGAACCAAAAAGTTTTTTGCTCGAGATTGAATTAAAGTTTGAGTTGCTAAAACATGTTCAACTTCAGAAGTTCCAATGCCAAAAGCCAAAGCACCAAATGCGCCGTGAGTTGAAGTGTGACTATCGCCACAAACTATTACCATTCCGGGTTGAGTAAGACCTTGCTCTGGTCCAACAATATGAACGATGCCCTGTTTTTTATCATCTAAATCAAAATATTTAATGCCAAATTCTTTGCAATTTGCTTCCAGAGTTTCAACTTGAATGCGCGAAGTTGCATCTTTAATTCCTGAAGTTCCATGGCCGCGATCCGCAGTTGTGGTTGGAACATTGTGATCGGCAACTGCTAAATGCGCTTCTGACCTTCTTGGTTTGCGGTTTTTCATGCGCAAACCTTCAAAAGCTTGAGGTGAAGTTACTTCATGGATTAATTGGCGATCAACATAAATGGCACTTGAGGAGCCGTCATCGTAAACTAAATGTGAATCCCAGATTTTATCGTAAAGAGTTTTAGGTGTAGAAGAGTTAGTCATTATGTAAGTAAGAAAATATGTTAGAGATTATGAAATCTATGATCGCGAAGGGATTTATTTTTTGCAATTTAAAATTTGTTTTGAAATTCAGAAATGTACAAAAACATCTTGCTTATGCGAAGTTTTGATGATCTAGCTTTGGAAAATTTTAATTAAATTGCGGAGAATAAATGAGTTCACATTGTAAAAATAAAATGGAAATTATCTTAAGTCATTTAGGAGAAGCGGTTGTTAAAATGGGAGTCGTTGTTAAAGCAAAGTCTTTAGGACTTGACGTTAATGAAGAGCATGGATTTTTTCATCAAATTCTTCATGAATTAGTCGAAGTATTTAGCGCAGATTTGGAGTGTGAAAAAGAAGAAGCAAAAATGGATCGCCATAAAACCAAACAAATTTTACAAAATCTTTTGGACCGATTGGCGCATAAAAGTTCTGAAATTGAAGAGGCAAAAATTGAATCTTATTCGCTTTCTATAAATGAGCTGACATTGAGTGAGAGAAAAATCATTGATATGATAACAAATTCTTTTGACGAAGCCAATAAATTGGATTTTTTAAAACGTTTTTTAGAAGAAGAAAAGAAAGATGATAATCTAGAAAAATTGATAGAAGCCTTTCAAAATAAGATTATGAAAATTGAAGAAGGAAAGAGTAAATTTAAAGAACGGGGTTTAGAAGATTTAGGGCAGAATGATTGAATAGTTATGGCGCTGTCGCAAATCAACTTTTTCGTTGAACTTTTTGTGATTCTAAATTTTTTGAAACGCACGTACGTCTGGGTACTCTTCCTTTCAAAAAATTTAGAATCACAAAAATTTCTTAGAAAACTTGATTTGCGACAGCGCCTTTATCAGCACTACTTGCTTATATGTTAAACCCTAACAAACCTAGGATTTGCTTGAATCGGTTGGGTGTTGCTTAAGCGTTATTGGGGTTATTTTACCATCATAGCTATTCTCAACTTTTCAGCCAACGCTTTTTCTGGTTTAAGAGAAGGTTCATCTTCGAATTTATCAGCTGGAATTCCTTTTGGTATTTTTTTATCACCATGTTCGGAAGTAAGCTCGTTTACATTAAACTTATCAGTTTGTTTAAACTTAAATTGATATTGCTGAAACTTAAAACCTTCCGGAAAATTACAACCTTTAAACTCACAATTGGTAAAAGAAATTGTGCCTAAAACTTTTGGATCAATTGAACTAAAATCAACATTATCAAATTTACATCCGCGGAAATTGGCTGACTTCAAATCAGCATTATTAAAAATGCCATTTTCCTGATTTTTTCCATCATCATCTTTTCTAACGCTAGTTTCATCAAAAACCACTCCACCAAATTCAGCGCGATGCTGTGATTTGTCTTGATACAAAGAAATTATCTGTGGGGTAATAATGAGACGGGCTCGGGCATTTGATTCTCGCTTAACGATAATTTCCCCTTTATCGGTTTGAACTTTTAATTCTTCAGTAGAATTGCCAAGATTGCCCAGATGAAAGAAAATACTTTTGTCAGCCGATGTAACTTCGCTTAATTTGGTTTCAAGAATTTTTGCGGGGTTTTGATTGGGAATCTGTTTTTTTGATACCAATTCTATATCTTTTGAATGCAAAGTTTCAGTAGGCAGAATAACTACAGGTGCTTTTAAACCAGATCCTGAACTTTTAACTTCAATCTTTGATTTCACTTCAGATAGCGCTTTAGCTTGCACTTCAACAATAACTTCTTTCCCTTGCTTCAACGCAATTCTTCTTCGAAGTTCTGCCTCTAAATTATTAGCCGAACTTTCACTTCCAACCATTTCTGCTACCTTCGATTTTGCACCTTCTTTTAAGGCTATTATGCTTGCATGCCTAGCTCTAAGACTAATACCTCTTAAAATTACATCCCGTCCTTCAATAGGTTGATTGGCTTCTTTTTGAGTTTTGTCAATTTGGAAAGTTGCTCCTGCAAGTCCTAAAGCAGCAATATTTTCAGCATTCTGTATTAGGTAAGCTCCACAATCTACAGTTGGAATACTGCCAGCTGTTAAAGAATTTTGCTGCATAGTCACAATATCGATTGCCTCGTAAACTTCTATTTCACTTGGTATGGCTTTTTTTATGCCTTTATTTACATCTTCTGCACTAATGGCATTATCACCCGATGTAGTAATAGAATATGGTTCACATTCGGTAAAATTTCTGGTAAATTTTAGTGCGAGTAAAGACCAGTGATCTGATGGCTTTCCCTCAGATAAAGCTGTGTGAGTATAAGGAATGAGTATAGTTGTTTCATCATCACTTCCAATTTGAGTGAAAACTGATTGCCTCTTGCGATCAATTATTTTTTTAATTTCATATTTGATCAATTGAGCATTTTTTAGGTTTTCTTCTTCTGCAAAATTTTGCTTAAGATAAAATGGTATGATCTCAATTCCGTTTGCTTGAGGTTTAATCTCCTTCAGAAGAAATTTAATTGCAGTGGAGCCATATTCGCAGTCTTTATCAATCGGCACTTCCATCCCAGAAACATCAATGTAACTACCATCTATTTCTATATTCTGATCTTTTGCAAAAGTGTAAGATTTGGTTGTTTCATCCCAAATACCACCTGTAGCATAAGGATTATATTTTGTCGTCGGTTTCATGTTTCAAATTTTAATTTTAAGTCGGTATTTTTTACAAAAAAAACGGGGCGGCTTTTAAAAAGCAGGCCCCGTCAGTTTTTTCAAGAAAAAAATAGATCTATTCTACGATTTCATATCCAGCGAAGAAAAATGCGATTTCATTTTTAGCATTTTCTAAACTGTCTGAACCGTGAACTGAGTTTGCTTCAATAGAAAGAGCAAATTCTTTTCTAATTGTTCCAGCATCAGCATTAGCAGGGTTTGTAGCACCCATGATTTCGCGGTTTTTTAAAACTGCATTTTCACCCTTAAGAGCTTGAACCACAACTGGTCCAGAAGTCATAAATTTTACAAGATCGTTATAAAATGGACGTTCGCGGTGCACAGCGTAAAATTCACCAGCCATTTTTTCTGATAATTGCATTCTTTTTTGAGCAACAATTTTTAAACCAGCTTCTTCAAATTTAGCGTTAATTTTTCCGGTAAGATTTCTTTCAGTCGCATCAGGTTTGATGATCGACAATGTCATTTCGATAGCCATATTTTTAAATAATTTTTTTGATTAATTCTTATCTTCAACAAAATGAAGGGCGCGGCAAACTAGAGATAACATGCTTTTTGTCAAGAAAGACTTGCTTGCATTTGAAACCTGCAACCTTAAGTTTTTTGGCATTATAAAATCTAATTTTTAAAAATTAAAAATGTCGAAGAATCAACTGAAGCTTGAAGAGCTTTTTGCTACAATTAAAAATAAAATCGTAACCAAAGAAGAAAATTCTTACTCCTACGAATTGGCTAAAAAAGGTGTTGAAAAAATTACCAGAAAAATCGGCGAAGAAGCTTTGGAAGTTGTGATCGCAGCTTTTATAAATGATAAAAATCCTAATGTTAAAAATCGTGAAGAATTAATTGGCGAAATTTGTGATTTATTTTACCACAATCTGGTTTTAATGGCGGCAGAAAAAATTGAGTTTTCAGAAATTTTAAGTGAGTTGACCAGAAGGAATAATAAGAAAAATAAACATGAATAGATCCTAAAAACAAACACATAAAATGAACAACATAATCCTTACAAATTCAGCAATAGAGCGCATTCACGAGATAAAGCAAAAAGATGAAAATCGTGATAAATTTTTGCGCATTTCAATTTCTGGTGGCGGTTGTAGCGGCTTTCAATATATCTTTGAACTCGATAATAAAAACCAAGAAAGTGACATAAAAATTTTTGAAGAAAATTCTGAAATTCTCGCTCTTACTGACGAAACTTCTTTACCATTTTTAAATGGCGCTGAAATTGAATTTGTCCGTGAACTCGGCGCTTCTTATTTCAAAGTTAACAATCCAAACGCCAAAGCCAATTGCGGCTGCGGAAGTTCATTTTCAATTTAGAATGTCTTTTCAAAAAATTATTTTCGACCTGCAACAATTCTGGGCCAATCAAGGTTGCGCTGTACTTCAACCAGTTGATATTGAAGTTGGCGCCGGAACTCTTCATCCAGCAACCGTGCTGCGCGCGCTGGGTAAAAAACCGTGGAAAGTTGCTTATGTTCAACCAAGCAGAAGACCAACAGATGCAAGATATGCCCAAAATCCTAACCGTTTGAGTCATTATTACCAATTTCAAGTTTTATTAAAACCAGCACCAAAAGATATAAAAGAACTTTACCTGCAAAGCCTTGATTTAATTGGACTCGACACCAAAAACAATGACATTCGTTTTGTTGAAGATGATTGGGAAAACCCGTCAGTCGGCGCTTCGGGCTTAGGTTGGGAAGTTTGGTTCAACGGCATGGAAATTTCACAATTTACCTATATGCAACAAGTTGGCGGCATTGAATGCGAAGTTATTGCCGGAGAAATCACTTATGGCTTGGAGCGCATCGCCATGCATATTCAGGGCGTTGATTCAATTTTTGACATCAATTGGAACGGGCTTTTGGGAGATAAAAAAATCTCTTACGGCGATGTTTTTAAACAAAGCGAAATCGAAAACTCAGCGTTCATTTTGGAACATTCTAATTTAGAAACCATGTTTAGGAACTTTTCTGAAAGCAAACAACAATCAGAAATTTTAGCTTCTAAAAAATTACCAATTCCCGCTTATGAACAAGCTTTAAAAGCAAGTCATTTATTGAATTTACTTGATGCAAGAGGTGCAGTTTCAGTTAATGAGCGCGCTTCTTATATCGGACAAATTCGTGGCTTAGTTAAAGCCGCTTGTGAGTTGATTGTGGAAGAGTAAGATAATTAATCTAAAAACATTATTTATGAACAATTTTGAACCAGTGGTTTTACTAGAAAAAGTAACCGCCTTATTAAATGAAATTCCGCATCTCGGATTCATAATATTATTTTTTTGTATCATTTACGCTTACAAAAAATTTTCTATCTTCTCTTATCTTTTCATCCTCACGATTTTTTTTCTAAAACTTGATTTAAATCAAACCTTCTGGGGAGCTTACGCAGTAATAGCATCACTACTTGCTATTCCGCCAGTGCGCCGCAATTTTATTACTCGCGGATTAATTGTTATAATCAAAAAACTCGGGCTTTTACCAAAAATTTCTGAAACCGAAAAAATCGCTCTAACTTCAGGAACAATCTGGGTTGACGGCGAATTATTTTCTGGTCGCCCTAATTTTGATTGGATTTTTTCTCAAAAATATCCTCATCTAACGCCAGAAGAACAACATTTCATGGATAATGAAGTTGAAGAACTTTGTCGCATCTGCGTTGATTATGAAGTACAAAAATTGCGCGACTTACCAGAAAATGTTTGGAATTTCTTACGCGAAAAAAAATTCTTTGGCATCATCATTCCAAAAGAATTTGGCGGCCTTGGATTTTCGGCTTACGCACATAGTTCAATCATTCAAAAACTTTCTTCGCGATCAGTTCCTTTAGCAATCACTGCAATGGTTCCAAACTCACTTGGACCCGCTGAATTATTGATGCATTACGGAACAAAAGAACAACGTGATCATTATTTACCTCGCCTTGCTGATGGTCGCGATTTGCCATGTTTCGCTTTAACCGAAACAGCCGCAGGATCAGATGCTACTTCAATTATTTCTAACGGCGTTTTATTTAAAGATTTGGACGGAAAATTAAAAATCCGCATGAATTGGAGCAAGCGCTATATAACGCTTGGCGCCTACGCAACCGTGATTGGTGTTGCTTTTCAACTTAGAGACCCAGAAAAACTTTTTTCAGATGAAATAAATGTTGGCATAACTTGCGCCTTAATTCCACACACAACTCCGGGAGTTCGTCAAGGTCGCAGACATGATCCGCTTGGAACTCCGTTTGTAAATTCTCCAATAAATGGTGAAAATGTTATTGTTGATGTAGATGCCGTAATTGGAGGTCAAAATGGTCTTGGAAAAGGCTGGAAAATGTTAATGGAATGCTTGGCTGCAGGACGCGGAATTTCTCTGCCTTCAACCAGCGCAGGTGGCTCAAAATTAGTGTCGCGCGCCGTTAGTGCTTACTCTGCAATCCGTCAACAATTTGGAACATCGATTGGAAAATTTGAAGGCATTGAAGAAGTTTTAGCTCGTATTGCTTCGCGTACATACGCTTTAGATGCAATGCGTTCGTTCACGGCTGGCGCAATTGATTCTGGTGCAAAACCTGCCGTTCTAACTGCAATCGCTAAATATCAAGCCACCGAAATGTTTCGTCAAAACGTTAATGACGGGATGGATATTATGGGCGGACGCGCGATCATTCGCGGCCCGCGCAATCTTTTAGCTAATGCTTATTTTTCAACCCCAATTTCAATCACTGTTGAAGGAGCAAATATTGTGACTCGCAGCTTAATCCATTTCGGACAAGGTGCAATCATGTGTCACCCTTACGCTTACAAAGAAATTGAAGCTTTAGAAAGAAATAATTTAAAAGCTTTCGACTACGCGTTTTTCTGCCATATTAATCATTTAATCAGCAATTTAGTGCGTTCGATTGTTTTGTCCGCAACACGTGGATACTTCATAAAACCCTTTAAATGCGATTTGATTACCAAATATGAAAGAAAAATCGCTTGGGTTTCTGCAACTTTTGCATTGCTTGCTGACATTGCAATTGCACGCTTTGGGGGCAATTTAAAACGCAAAGAAAAGATCAATGGGCGCTTTGGCGATGCTCTTTCTGCGATGTATTTGGGCGTTTGCATCTTGAAAAAATTCGAAGAAAACGGCTGTAAAAAAGAGGAAATTCCTTTAGTTGAACATGCAATGAAAGAGCAACTTGGAAAAGCACAAATTGCAATTGAAGGGCTTTATCAGAATCTTTTCGGTCCTATTGGAAAAATATTTACATTTCCATTTGCACTGTGGGCTAGATTCAATTCATTTAGCTGCCCAGCCAGTGATATTCTTCAGCATAAAGTGGTTAAAAACTTTATTAAAAATGGTCCATTTCGTGAATCTTTGACGGAAGGAATTTTTGTGTCGAAAGATAAAAACGACAATCTTGGTCGCATTGAAAATGCCTTAATGCTTCACGAAAAATCGCAATCTGCTTTTGATAAAATTAGAGCAGCAATTAAAGCTCAAATTTTACCACGCAAACATGCCCAAGATTTGATTGAAATGGCTTTTGAAAAATCAGTAATAACTTCTGAAGAAAAAAATCTAATGCAAGAAGCGGAATCTGCGGTGCTTGATGCAATGGAAGTAGATGAATATTCTTTGGAAGAATACAAAAAAATTTAAATATTCTTAGAATCATGCTAGATCGTGAAACAAGTTCAGGATGACGGAGTTTTTGTTTAAGTTTCTGTAACTTAAGTTAAACATAAAAATTCTTCACATCGTAATCCTGAACTTGTTTCAGGATCTAGCATGATCTAAAAAAACTCCCAATTCCTAAAATGATCCTCCTAATCGACAATTACGACAGCTTCACCTACAACCTTTATCATTATTTAATCCAAGCCGGAGAAAAAGAAGTTCTCGTTAAACGCAACGATGAAATCACAATCGATGAAATCAAAAAATTAAATCCACGCGGTATCGTTTTATCTCCCGGTCCTTGCACGCCAAATGAAGCAGGAATTTGTTTAGATGTCATTGAAAAATTACAAGGAATTTTCCCAATTTTTGGCGTTTGTCTGGGACATCAATCCATTGGTCAAGCCTTTGGTGGCAAGGTTATAAAAACCTATCCGATGCATGGAAAAATCAGCGAAATTTTTCATAACAAAAAAAATCTTTTTAAAAATTTACCCTCACCTTTCAAAGCAACCCGTTATCATTCATTGATTATTGAAAAAGAAACTTGTCCGACTGATTTAGAAATCACCGCCGAAACAAAAGACGGAATTATCATGGCAATCGCCCACAAAAAATTTAAAATTTACGGCGTGCAATTTCACCCAGAATCAATTGCCTCAGAGCATGGACATCAAATTATAAAAAACTTTTTAGATCTGATTTAAGATCCAAACTTTCTTAGAGCCTGTCTTAAAAAAACCTCGATGTCGCCCTGAGCTTGTCGAAGGGTGATTCAGATTCAAGACTTGAATCACCCTTCGACAAGCTCGGGTGACATCAAAATTTATCTAGTAAAAAAATTTAATGAACCTCACCTCAAAAAATTACGAAGAAATTTTCGACCAAATTATCGACTTAAAAATTGATGATACTGAAATCAAAAAATTTCTTCTCGATCTCAATCAAAAAAACCTTCCCGAAAATGCCTTTATCGGCGCAGTTTCTGCTTTAAAAAAACGCATGAAAAAAATTTCCGCACCTCAAAATGCCATTGATGTTTGCGGAACTGGTGGCGATAAATTAAACACTTTAAACATTTCAACCGCCGTTTGTTTTGTGGTTGCGGCAGCTGGCGTTGCGGTTGCAAAACATGGCAATAAAGCAATCTCATCACAATCAGGTTCAGCCGATATTTTTTTTGAACTAGGAATAAAAATTTCTTCAGAAATTCCCGAAATTGAAAAAAACCTGCGCGAGAAAAATTTATGTTTTTTATTTGCGCCTTTTTTTCATGAAGCTTTAAAAAATGTTGCCGAAATTCGCAAATCTCTAGCAATTCCAACGATTTTTAATTTTTTAGGACCGCTGTTAAACCCAGCAAATACCAGCTTTCAGCTTATCGGAACTGCAAAAAAAGATGTGATGAAAAAAATGCTCGCTGCACAACAAAATGCTAAAAAAATTTACATAGTTCACGGATTTGATGGCATGGATGAAATTTCGCTTTGCACCGATTCTTATTTATTACGCTTAGAAAATGGCAAAATTTTTGATGAAGAAATTATTAACCCACAAAAATTTGGCTTTAAAAAAATTGGGCTTGAAGCCTTGAAAGGCAAGGATCCAAAACATAATGCCGAAAAATTAATCGCCCTTTTGCAAGGCGAAAAATCAGCTTATCGTGATATTGTAATTTTAAATTCAGCCTTCGCCCTAAAATTAGCCAATAAAGTTGAGAAAATCGAAGAAGGCGTTGAACTAGCAAAATCAGTCCTCGACAACGGAAAAGCCGCAAAAATATTAGAGGATTTGAGGGTTAATTAAACAAACGCCAAATATCGTTGAAGGTTGTGAAAATCATCAAGGTTAAAACCAAACTTAGGCCGATTTGAAAACCAACTTTTTGCACTTTTTGGGGAAGTGGTTTTTTGAAAATTGCTTCAATTGCGTAGAAAAATAAATGTCCGCCATCAAGCACCGGAACTGGCAGCAAGTTCATCACACCTAAATTAATCGAGATCATCGCCATAAACCAAATCACGGCGGTAATTCCCATTTCAACAGTTTTGCCGGAATATTGGGCAATTTTTATTGGGCCGCCAAGTTCTTCCACCGAGCGCTTGCCAGTGATTAATTCGCCGAGAGCTTTAAAAATTGCAATTGAAACGCGATAAGTTTCCTGATTGGCTACGACAAAACTTTGTCCTAAATTTAAATCTTGATTTGTGGTTTGCGAAGCGCTAACGCCAAGAGTTCCCATCTTTACTTCGTCACCAAAAAAATCTTTTCTTACTTGAATTTTTGGCGTGATTTTTATTTCAAAAATTTCTGCGCCGCGCTTGATTTTAAAGAGCAAATCTTGCGCTGACGCCGCCATTACATGATCACGAATCTGATTGAAATCGGTAATTTCATCATTGTTAATCGCGATAATTTCATCACCTTTTTGCAAGCCCGCATCAAGCGCGGCGCTTTGTGGCATAACTTCATCAATAATTGGCAAAACTTTGTTGAGGCCGTTTGCTTTAAATAAAAAAGTAAAAATTACGATCGCCAAAATAAAATTTGCCACTGGTCCCGCAATTACAATTGCCATGCGTTGATAAACATTTTTTCCGAGGAAAGATTTTTTCTTTTCGGCGACCGACATTTTAGCGATTGCCTCTACATCGGGCATTGATGAGGTATTGCGATCACCATACATTTTTACGTAACCGCCGAAAGGTAAAAGACAAAATTTCCATAAAGTGCCTTTTTTGTCGATAAAGCCGAAAAGTTTTTTGCCAAAACCAAGAGAAAATTCTTCCACTTTTACACCACATAAACGCGCGACAAAGAAATGTCCGAATTCATGAATGAAAACGATCAGCGAAATAATCGCGATGAAAGAAAAAAAATTTTGAATGATTAGGTGAGTCAGTGACATTTTAAGTATTTTTTATTTAGGACAGTTTCTTAGCTAATTCTCGCGCCATTTTATCAAATTCTAAAACCTCTTGCACTGAATTTAATTTTTTATGCGCAATTTTTGTCAGAGTTTTTTCAACAATTTTAGTAATTTGATCAAAAGCAATTTCGCCTTTTAAAAACCTTTCAACCGCGATTTCATTAGCAGCATTTAGAACTGCTGGAGCGCTGCCGTCAATTTCCAAAGCTTCGCGGCAGATTTTTATTGCCGGAAATTTTTTATCATCAGGCGCAAAAAAACTTAAATTCTGCAATTTCACTAAATCAAGCTTTTCATGTTTTATTGCCATTCTTTTTGGATAACCAAGCGCGTAAGAAAGCGGCACTTGCATGTCAGGTTTGCTTAACATTGCTAAAGTTGAACCATCCAAATAATCAACCATTCCGTGAATTATTGATTGCGGATGAACTAAAATTTTAATTTGTTTTTTAGAAATCGGAAAAATATGAAAAGCTTCAATCATTTCTAAACCCTTATTCATCATGGTTGCAGAGTCGATTGAAATTTTAGCACCCATTGACCAATTTGGATGTTTTAAAGCTTCGGCAACGGTGATTTTGGAAAAATCCTTGTCGCTATTAAAAAATGGACCGCCAGAAGCTGTGAGAGTTATCGCATCAATTTCAGCCAAATTTTCATTTTCAAAAATTTGAAAAATTGCGTTATGTTCAGAATCAACCGGAATAATTTTAGAGCCACTTTTTTGAGCCGCAGCATTTAGAAAACTACCAGCACAAACTAATGACTCTTTATTGGCTAAAGCGATATCGGAGGCAACTTCAATTGCGGCAAGAGTTGGCAACATTCCAGCAGCTCCAACAATTGCGGAAATGAATAAATCACATTTGATTTTTGCAACTTCAAGAATGGCATTTTGACCGCAAGAAATTTGACAATTTTTTAGATTTTGTAACGCTAATTTTAATTGAGGAAAAAGTTTTTCATTTTCGATAACAACGTATGAAGGCTTTAAAAATAAGGCTTGGGCAATTAAAGTTTCGACATCATTTCTTGCAACTAAAGCCAAAATCTCAAAATTTTCTGGGGCATTTTTTATAACCTCGACAACGTTTTTTCCAATTGATCCAGTTGATCCAAAGATCGAGATTTTTTTCATTTATTTAATTAAGTATGAATTATTTTTTCTTTCTTGGAACTGCCTTTTTCTTTTGCAAAGGCTGATTATATTTCTTCGCCTCACCTTCTATCAAAGCTTCCAAATTAATCGCATTTCTGTGCGTTTTATCTAATGTAAATACAATTTCTGGAACCACGCGCAGCGCGACTTTTTTTGCCATTTGATAACGAAAATGCGGAACTTTTTCATTCAATTTTTCAACAATTTTTTCATGCATCGCTTCGTTGCCAAAAATATCAATGTAAATACGCGCATTTTTAGCATCAGGACTAACATCAGCTTCCAGAATAGTTATGTAGCTTCCCGGTACTGTTAAAATATCATCGCGCAGAAAAATTTCTGAAATTACGCGTTTGATAGTTTCGCCGATTTGGAGTTGCCGCTGAGATTTAATTTGGGATTTCATTTAAAACCTTTTATATTGATGGACTCCTTTCATCACGATGTCAAAAGTACAAAGCTTGATAGAGTCAGGATTCATGATGTCAGAATTGCGAACTGTCGCCGTAACCATTGCACGTTCATTTTCATCATAAGCCAAATATTGGTAATCAGAAGCATTATATGGATGATCGGCAAAATACATTTCGGTTTCAAGTCTGCCGAATTTGGTACTATAAATATTCATATTAATGTGCGGCGCGCGTCCTGGGTTTGATCCGGGCATGATTGTGATGAAATGGTAATTACCCAAATTATCAGTAATTGTGCGGCCCGACATGCTGAAATATTTATCAATATATTCGCTATTTGCTTCAAGCAAAGTGTGATATTTTCCTGCGGCATTAGTTTGCCAAATTTCAATAACTGCGCCTTCAATCGGCACGCCGAAAGAATCAACAATTGTACCTTGAAGAAAAATCACTTCGCCATAAGCGCGATAAAATGAACCAACTTTTTTGGCAAGATTATTTGTGGTGGCAAATGTTTCAGGCATTGATAAATCAGCTGAAAAAAAGCGCGAAGGAGTTGGTTTTTTCGGCTCAAAAACCGATGGAACTGGTTTTACAAAATTATTTACCGCCCGACCTTTAACATCTTTATATTGTGGTGCTATTTCAAGAGTTGTAGAATCTTCAACGGCAAAAACTGGAGATGAAAAAAATAACGCAAAAATGATAAAGAAAAATCTGATCATACTTTTGGCAGCGTTACTCCTGTTTGCTTCATATATTTGCCCGAACGCATGTCATAAGAAATTTCGCAAGGTTGATCACCTTTAAAAAATAAAAATTGGCACGCACCTTCAAAGGCATAAATTTTTGCTGGAAGTGGCGTGGTGTTAGAAAATTCTAAGGTCACGTGACCTTCCCAACCTGGTTCAAGCGGAGTTACATTTACAATAATTCCACAACGCGCATAAGTTGATTTACCAACACAAACTACCAAAACATCTTTTGGAATGCGAAAATATTCAACTGTGCGCGCTAGAGCGAAGCTGTTTGGTGGAATAATACAAACGTCAGTTGTACGATTTACAAAACTAGTTTCGCAGAAATTTTTTGGATCAACTATTGCAGAATCAATATTGGTAAAAATCTTGAATTCGTTAGAAACGCGTGCATCGTAGCCGTAAGATGAATTGCCGTAAGAAATAATTTTTTGATCTTTATCATCAAAACGCGTTTGATTAGCCACAAATGGTTCGATCATTTTTTGTTTAACAGCAAGCTCGGCAATTGATTTATCGGAAAGAATGGACATTTCTCAAATTGAATTTTTTAAGGATTTAGCAAGAAGTTTCTTGCTTGCAAGAGGAGCGCTTTTTATAAAAAACAAATCTCAAAAGACAATTGAATCAATTACATTTAAGCAAATTTTTTAAAAAAACTCAATGTCACCCTGAGCCTTTCGAAGGGCGATTCGAGACTCGGTCCTATTCTAAACAAAATATCAAGAAATTAGTTTGTTTGTTATAAAACACCCTTCGACAGTCTCAAAGTAACATCTAATTAACTTTTTGGCAAAACTTTATTATTCATGCACGACATCAGCTACTTACGCGACATTCTAATTCTACTTTTTGCCTCCGTCGCAATCGTCATTATTTTCAAACAACTAGGACTAAGCCCTGCGCTTGGTTATCTGGTTTCAGGTGCTGCCATTGGTCCTTTCGGATTTGGAGTTTTAACCAGCACCGAAACTACAAAATCAATTGCTGAGCTTGGAATTGTATTTTTGCTTTTTGCCATCGGTCTAGAATTAACCTTCAGTCGTTTGCTGGCTATGCGTAAATATGTTTTGGGCTTCGGTAGTTTGCAGGTGATTTTAACTTCCGGCTTAATTTCATTAATCTGCGTTAAGTTTTTCCACATGAATCTCGACGCTTCAATCGTAATTGGAAGTGCACTAGCTCTATCTTCAACCGCAATTGTAATGCAGGTTATTGCTGAACATGGCGAACAATCAACAAGGGTTGGACGCTTATCATTTTCAATTCTTTTGATGCAGGATTTAGCCGTAATCCCGATTTTAGTTTTACTTCCTTTGCTTACAAAAACTGATTTAAATGTTGCTCACGCTTTAGGAGGAGCATTGCTTGATGCATGTATTGCGATGGGAATTATCTTTGTTGTTGGCCGTCTTTTATTGCGCCCAATTTATCGTTTAATTGCCGAAACCAAAAGTGATGTTTTATTTTTAAGTTTCACTTTGATCGTAGTTTTGGGATCAGCTTTTTTAAGTAATTATATGGGCTTATCCTTTGCCCTTGGTGCTTTCATCGCTGGCTTGATGGTTGCAGAAACTGAATATAAATATCGCGTTGAAGAAGAAATTCTTTCCCTAAAATCACTGCTTTTAGGCTTGTTTTTTATGACTATCGGCATGTCTTTCGACTTCGATTTATTGTTGAGCAGCTTGCCTTATATCGTGATGGTTTCAATTGGTTTAATTATCGTAAAATGCACGATCATTGTTTTGTTATGCCGCATTTTCCGCTTTCCTTTAGCTCCAGCAATCCACACCGGCTTGCTTTTGGCGCAAGGTGGTGAATTTGCTTTCGTAGTGTTTTTGATGGCAGTTCAGCAAAAATTTATGGAAGTTGATTTATCGCAATTTTTGATGACTGTTGTTACCTTTACGATGGCTTTAACTCCGTTGCTCGCAGCTTTGGGGCGTAAGGCTAAAAGCTATCTTTATACCAAAGAAGTTCTTCACGATAATAAACTTAGACGCGAAATTGGCGATGTCGAAAAACATGTTATTATTATTGGTTTTTCCAAATTAGGTCGCGTTGTTTCGTACATACTTCGTAAACGCGGCGTAAATTATTTAATTCTGGAAAATAACCACCGCATGGTGCGCATCGAAAAAAATAACGGCTACAATATTTATTACGGCGATGCTATGAATGTTGATATCTTGCGCCATATCGGCGTTGAACGCGCCGAATCAGTAATTATCGCAATTGAAGATGAAAGCGCTTGCATGAAAATCACCCGTTTCATCAATGAAAATTTTCCAGATTCAACTGTGATTACCAAATCTGAAACAATCAATAATGCCGATCGTTTTAAAAAAGCTGGAGCCAATTTAGTAATATCAAAAAACCTAGAAACTGGCCTGCAACTAAGCTCAGCGGCGCTCGCTTCTGTTGGCATGAAAAGTGCTGATATCAGCAGCGCTCTTTCGGCTTTTCGCGATATTAATGACGATATTATTAAAGATGTGATTCTTTACGACGAAAGCGCCGAAAGCGGTGAGATTTTCAACAAAAAACCAGAAAGAAAAACTGAAGATGAATAAAATCAACACTATGCCAAACACTATTTAAACTTAAAAAAAACTCCTGAGTCATCCTGAGCTTGTCGAAGGATGATTTTACTTTGAGCCCTCTAATCATCCTTCGACAAGCTCAGGATGACTAAAGAGATGAATTGAGGCAAATGAATCAAAAGATCAAGTTTTAAGAAACTTTGATGAAGATCCTAAAAACAAGTTCATGATGAAGGCGTGGTAAGAATTTTTCTAAGTATTTTGATTGATGGTGGGGTTGGAAAATTTCCTGAAGGAGGGAGTGTATATCAACATATATGACTGACTAAAGGATATTTTCCAACCCCAGCAGCGATCAAAAGACGACGAAAAATGGTCGGGGCGGAGAGATTCGAACTCCCGACCCCCTGGTCCCAAACCAGGTGCGCTAGCCAGACTGCGCTACGCCCCGACAGTAAAATTTTTCTTGAAAGGAAAATTTAAAAAAGGAAATTGTGATATTCGTGTTTCGTTCTTTTATTCGAGGCGCGAAATAAACAAACAACCACACCAAAAGTCAACCATGAAAATCACCAATAAAAAAACTTTTTTGCTTTTCACACTTTTAACTCTTATCTTCCGCATAAATTCTAGCTTTGCTTGGAATGGTTATGATTACGATAATAAAACCGAAATTGAAATCGGGCCCGGAAATTTAGTTCGCGAAGGTTCGATCTTTCAGTTTTACGATTCAAAAATGGATAATTACCGCACCGGAAAAATATTATTCATGGATTCAGTTGCTGGCGGCACAAGACTTCAACTACAAGATCTCGACTCTAAAAAAGAGCGAACCTTTATCATGAAAGAACAACAATAAATTCAGCAAAAATGAAAGGAATTATACTCGCTGGCGGCAGTGGAACAAGACTTGCGCCTTTAACAAATGTAATTAGCAAACAATTATTACCAGTTTATGACAAGCCAATGATTTGCTATCCATTAGCAACTTTGATGAATTTGAATATTAAAGAAATTTTAATAATCTCAACTCCGCAAGACACGCCAAATATTGAAAAATTTTTAGGCGATGGATCAGATTACGGATTGAAACTTTCTTACGCCGCGCAAGATGAACCCAAAGGAATTGCCGAAGCATTTTTGATTGGTGAAAAATTTATCCAAAATGAAAATGTCTGCCTGATTTTAGGAGATAATATTTTTTATGGCGCAGAGATAAATCGCGAAAATTTGGAAGATAAAATTTCTCAAATTAAATCAGGTGAAATCGGCGGATTAGTTTTTGCTTATCACGTTTCCGACCCCGAAAGATATGGCGTTGTTGAGTTTGATGAAAATGATAGAGTTCATTCAATTGAAGAAAAACCAAAACAACCAAAGTCAAATTTTGCTGTTACCGGACTTTATATTTACGATTCTAATGTTACCCAAATTACCAAAGGTTTAAAACCGTCAGCCCGCGGAGAGCTTGAAATTACCGATGTCAATAATGTCTACTTAAAAATGCAAAAACTCGGTGTCGTAAAATTAAAACGCGGCTTCGCATGGCTTGACGCCGGAACTCCAGATTCACTTTTGGAATCTTCGCAATTCATTCATACAATTGAAAAAAGACAGGGATTGAAAATTGCTTGTATCGAGGAAATGGCATTCAATAAAGGCTTTATTGATGCCAGAAAATTTGACGTTTTAAAAGAAAAATATAAAAAAGGCTCACCTTATAGAACTTACTTGGAAACGATTTCTTAAAACATTAAAAGCGAGCTAATAATGAGGTATAATTTACAAGTACAAAACAAACGCAACGCAACGTGTTGAATTTTTAGACGGCGTTAGGGGCTGGGCTTCTTTTGCGGTTTTGCTTCACCACCTCTTAATGTGCTTTTTGGTGTTTACAACACCATTTTTGAGATACGATAGAGAGAGGCTTGTAAGAGATATATCTAGTAATAATTACTTGGATTTTTTGGCTGGAATTTTTGTAAATTTCATCACTGACGGACATCTTGCTGTGCTGATTTTTTTCGTACTATCGGGATATGCCTTGAGTGTAGGACAGCTTAATTTAGCAAAAAGAAAACTCGCATTAGCGACAACATCAAGATATTTTCGCTTAATGATGCCAATATTGATAACAAGCTTGATCGCTTATCTTCTGCTTAAACTTAATCTAATGTTCAATTTGCAAGTAGCTACAATACCAGAAAGATCTTCTGGTTGGCTAGGAACTTTCTACAAGTTTGATGCGAACATTAAGATGTAATTAGGTTTTCTTTCTACGATGTATTCTTCAATTACGACTACGTTAAAACATATAACTCAAGTCTTTGGACAATGCCGATTGAAATAGTTGGTTCATTTATGATTTATGCTTATCTAGGCATTTTCAGGACTACAGAAAAGATAAATTGGAAATTGGTATTGCCATCAACTATTGCACTTTTTTTAGTTAAGCCTTTATTTTCCTGTTTTTTAATTGGATATGTAATTGCTGAAATTAATAAAAAATATAATGGTGATTACTTGCTCGTCTTCTTAAAGACTAAAAATATGGAGATATTTTTTATCTCAATATTTTTCATAAGCGCGACACTATCAACTTATTTTAGAAACAATGATTACGAAGCTTGTTTTTTTGCTTCTTGCATAGTTTTCTCCGCCTCATTTTCAAAGAACTTAAAATCATTTTTCTCAAACAGATTATCGAGCTATTTGGGACGCATTTCATTTCCTTTATATCTCATACAAATTCCAATAATATGTTCTTGGTCTTCTTTCCTTTACTTAAAACTTCCTACTTTAGAATTTGATATAGTTACCTCAAACCTGATTAATCTTTTTTCAACCATAGCACTGTCTTTGTTATCGGCAACACTATTGCTGCCAATGGAAAAAATTAGCGTCACCTATTCTAAAAAAATTGGTAGAATTTTTACTAACTAAAAACGCCAATTCAGGATAGAATCAAACCACAGCAACTTTTTTGAATTTGCAGTTTTTTTATGATGTTAGACTTATTCTAAATAAGAAGGTTTATAGACGTTTTTAAGCAGAATCTTGATTATCTTCCTCTTCAGTGAAATTCTCTTGAACTTAATACCTAAAAGAACAAATAAAGATGGTTTTTTCTCTAGACGTTTTTGCATAATAAGACCTACCGAACTCGGAGAAAAATGCTTTTGTATGTGCAATCTAGCTTGCTTGCTTTTTGTATTTAGCATATCGCTGTCATTATAGATCGACTTCAATATTTTTGCCGCTTCGAATGGCAATTCTTTCTCTGAAGTTAGATCAACCAAAAAGCTATTGTCATGATTCATATATTCAGTATTGCCGCCGTTATTAGTGGCTACAACATATTTTCCAAGACTCATTGCTTCTGCTAATGGATAACCAAACATTGTCTCTTCGTGGAGAGAAATAAAACAATGCGCGTGATGCAAATAACTATAATAATTGTCATCGATTGCGCCTTCTACAATTATAGCATTTTTCTCATTACTAAAAGCTGCCACTAAAGCTTTGTAATCTTCGGACTGCTTATTGACGTTTATTAAAAAACAAACCAATCGTACATCATTTTTTTGTCCAAAAGCTTCTTGAAATGCACTTAAGCTTGCTAAGGGATTTTGGATGGCAAAATCTAAATTAAAATCATGACGCAGCATGATAATGCATTGATTGCTTGGCAAATCTATATTCAGGATTTTATATTTGGGCTTTATGACTGGATAAGGAACTATTTTTATTTTTCGTTTCGAACCTTTTTTTTGCAGCTTATCTTTGCAATAAGCACTTGGTACCCATATTTCAGTATATCTTTCTTTGATCGCAGAAAGGTTAGGTAAAGTTTCAGATTTACCAATGCTTGGGATGCAAACCCGAGTAAAATTTTTGATAATTTCAACTCGGTCTGATTTGAATGTTACCTTACGTTGCCAAAACTTTTGATGCTTCCCATTGGCGCCTTTCTTGCAAAATGAAAGCACGGCAGAATAGTGAGGCAAATCAACACTTGCTCTGATCGGATTATTTTCATATTGAATCTCATAGTCATATTTAATGCTGCTATTTCGCAATTGCACTACGGTTTCCAAACTCACCACTCCATTAAAAGGAAAAGAATTATTTTTAATAAATGCAATAGCGTTATCAAAGCTTACGACTTTTACCTTAAGTGGCTTAAATATATCTGGCAATATTTCATAAAGCTTTCTTAGATAAACAGGAATTCCTGATTTTTCATCTTTGCTATGCAAGAAATCATAAAATCCTCTATCAGCTAAAGGATTGCTTTTAGTATCTTTCGTGGTGTTTATGTAATCCTTGTACAGGAAAACACATACTTTATCCAAAAATAAATTATCATGATTTAGCCTAGCTTCGTAATTAACGAAATCTAATTTTGTAAATCTTCTTTTCTTGAGTTCCTTCAAATAAAATTCGTAAGCCTCCTTCATGTGCAGATAATGAGCCGATGATCTTTTTACTCCGCTGTAATGAATAAATGCGACTGGAGTATTGAAATCATTTATAAAAAATTTACCCGATGAGTCGGATAAAATATTATAATGCTCGCTATTCCATGGTGCTAGATTGTAAGTCGGCAATTTCAAAATATGAAAACCATCAAAGTATATCGGTAAAAAATCCAACCATTTTTGGTCCACAAATAGCCCTTTTCTCCTATTCTCAATACATTGCCATTTAAGTTTTTCATGCCACCAATCCAGCATTCTATTAGTTTCAATAGTATTTTTAAGAGCAAGAAAGCCCAAATTAAATATGCCAACTTGTAGGAAGGTATTATCACCCTCAACTACCTTGTTTGAAGTAATAGACTTTAAAGCGTGAGGCGTCACTACACCATTAACATCACCATTCAACAAGTCGTCAATTTCGGTCATGCGCCGAAAAATATATAAATCTGGATCCAAATAAATGGCTTTACCATAATTCTTTTCAAACAGAAACTTGAAACATTGTGGTCGAACTGAAGTAACTAACTCAACTTGTAAATAGTAAGCCAATCTTTGACTTAAATCCAATTCATCAAGAACATCGCCAATATAAATTACATTAATATTGCCATCTATTTTCTTTACAGTTCCAGTGCCAAAAATAAATAAGAAAAAATCACTATCAGGATAAAACTTACTTACACTTTCGAACATAGTTAAAGCTAAAGCCGCATAATCTGCGTCAGATACCGTAAAAATGGCGTATTTGTTATTTATTATGTTATTCATGTGACTCAAATATTAAATGCTGATTAATTACCTAACTTACTAATTACAAAATCGTAAATTTTATCCATTTCCTTTTCCCAGCTTGTGCTTGCTGATTTTTCTAAACCTTTATTGACAAGGATTTGGCGCAATTCTTTGGAGTTGTATAATTTTTTGAATCCTTCAACAACCGCAGCAGAAACTGGATCAACCAACATTGAATTTTCATTGTTACAATACCATTCGGTTTGCGGTCCGTTATTAGTTAAAACCGGACAACCTGAAGCCATTAACTCAACTGGAAGATAAGATAAATTAGTTCCAGAAAAGGCAATACCAACATCGCAAGTTCGATAAAGATCTCCTGTTGCTTTTAGACTTAAATTTCCAAGCAAAGTTGCTTTGAAAGGCATTTCTGAATCAAGTTGTAATCCCGCAATCACAATTTCCACTTCTGGATAAAGTCGGGCAATTTCTGCAAGTGCCGCGATTCCAAGTTCAAAACAACGTCTTTCGGTTGAAGGTCGACCATAAAAGAAAATTTTAGAAACTTTGTCCCTTACTTTGCCATTATCAGTCGAATAAAAAATATTTTTGTCAGTTGAAAAAATATAATTTTGCGCTTCTCCGCCATAACTTTCAAAATTCTGGCGCAACCATGGGCCACCCGTAACACCATAAAAACCAAATTTATAACTGTTATTAGCCTGCATTGATCGCGTGCCATATGCGTAAAACTGGCTTTCATAATCCTGCATGAAATAAAATTTAGTTTTAGCGTAAGGAAAAGCTTTTACGTCATATGCTGATTGCCAATTTGTTGCGAAAGCTACATCGCACTGCGGCAAAATATTTGGGTCAATTATAACTTTTAGTTTACAGTTTGGGATCGCGCCATTTAATTCTTTTTCAATAGTTTCAACATCGCGGCGCTTGGTATCATTATAAATATAGATGATGTTTTTTACGCCATCACGATTAGCAAAATGATTGGCAAAACGAAATAAAGTGTAATGCCCGCCTCCCCAAACATTGAACCAATCGGGCACAAACCAGATAAAACATTTTTCCGGTTTTTTTTGAGGAAATGCGGGATATTGCCAAGTATAATAATTGATTTTGTCTTGCTCTAATAAAATTTTCGCTGCCGCTCTTTTTACCTTGGCATTGGCAAATTTTCTAAAATGTTTTTTACAAAACTTACTATTTCTTAAATCATCTTTGAATTTTCTTCTTTTTTGCTTGATCTTGGCTCTAAGGTTGCTTGATTTTGCGCGCAATTCTGCTCTCAGCTTTATCAACGAGGCAAATAGTTGTTCTGCCTTAAAACCTTGTTTATTGTTCATATTCTTGATTTGTAAAAATGTTTTTTAAACGAATTCTTCGGAGATATATTTCTTAATATCATCTTCAAATAATCCGATTCCATCTTCTTTATCTAAATAAACCGAAACTATTCCTTCAGAATCAGGGCGCGGCGCAGAAAGTGGAAATTGCGATGACTTCACCGCCACAACTTCTCCTTCAAAATTCAAATATTTGGCAACGGCTTTGGCAATATCAAAACGAGTTACTAAACCTTGGCTAGCAAAATGGTAAGTGCCGACTTTTCTTTCCGGAATTGAGCGGATGATGAAAGCTGCCAAAGAAGAAGCTAAAGTTACAGTTCCATATTTATCATCAACGGCGCGTAAAACTGATGCACCAGATTTAATTTGACCAACAATTTTTCCGACAAATTTTTGATCTTTGGCAAGGCCGCCACCAATCATCCAACTAGCGCGGATTATTAAACAATTTTGAGAACAATATTTTTCAATCGCTTTTTCACCAGCAAGTTTAGAGCGACCGTAATAATTTTCAGGATCCGGCAAATCCAATTCATTATAAGCTAATTTTTTACGCGCGCCAAAAACATTGGAAGTTGAAATATAAACAACCCAAGCTCCAACTTGGCTTGCTGCTTTTGATAAAACTTCTGTGGCCTTGCAATTTATTTTTGCTGCATGTCGCACATCAACTTCGCATAAATCGACATTGGTTTCTGCCGCTAAATGTAAAATAATATTTGGATTAATTTCTTTAATCGCTTTAGCAATAGCTTCCGGATCTTTCAAATTAAGTTCTGCACTACTTGGACAAAAAACTTCATATCTAGTTCTATCAATTGACCTTGCGACATAACTGCCCAACATTCCAGATGAGCCAGTGATTAAAATCTTTTCCATATTATTAATATTATACACTTGCAGTTAAAATGGGCTTTCTAAATCTTTCAAAAAAGGCAAAATCTTGTCTTTTTCAGAAACGATTGGATCAGATATTTTCCAGTCAATTTTGAGATCAGGATCATCGAATCTAATTCCACCTTCCGCATCTCTATCCCATTCGGCAGAAACATTGTAAGAAACTTCCGCCTCAGCAGATAAAACTGAAAAGCCATGTGCGAAGCCAACCGGGATGTAAAGCATGTTGTTATTATCATGCGATAAATTAATGCCGAAAAACTTTCCGAATGTCGGGGAAGATTTTCTTAAATCTACGGCCACATCATAAATTTCACCTTTAAGGCATCTTACTAATTTTGCTTGGGCGTTTTTGCCACTTTGAAAATGCAATCCGCGCACTACGTTTTGATGAGAAAAAGATTGGTTAGTTTGGATTGAACATTCATCAACTCCCATTTCTTTGAAAGAAGATGATTTATAAGTTTCAAAGAAATGTCCGCGATTATCTTTAAATAACTTAGGAGTGATTATTTTTAAACCCTCAAACTCATTCGTAACAACTTGAAAATTCATTTTTTTAAAAATTATAAATTAAACCCATATCTGGGTTAAAAATTATCCTCTTGCTGAGCCATTTTTCTTAAATGCTTTTAAATCAAATAAAAAAGAAAAAGAGCCAAAAGATGTACCAAAATTCTGCGACGCTTCAGCTAATTTTCCCGAGAACAGAAAAGTAAAAGCCCAAAATAAATTTAGAAGAAACAATCTAAGCGCCGATTTTTTAGCTTTAAACTTATTTTTTCTAAGTTGCTTCCAATAAAGCTTGGACCAGCCTAAATGCCAACCTCTTCTAAAAGCCAGTCTTAAACATTTTCTGGAAGAACCAGCTTCTAAGTGAAAGACATGTGCCGCTGGTACAACTAAATTTTTATATCCGTTGGCTTTTGATCTTTCACATATTTCATTATCTTCATAAAACATGAAAATATCTTTTTCAAAAAATCCCAGCTTTTTAAAAACCGACATTCGCAGAAAAATACAGGAACCACTTAAAAACTGACTATCAAAACCATCTTCCAGCTTTTCACAATATCGACTTTTTATTGTCACCAGATCTTTATTCATTCGCTCCATCCATTCATCAATTTCTTTTTTGGAAGCAGGAAAATTTCTTAAAATTAACGGTCCGGCAATTGCAACTTGGGGATTTTTTTTCATCGCATCCAGAACAATCTCAATATCATTCTCAAAAATCATCGCATCGGGATTCAGCACTAAAGCAAATTCAGTTTCAACCTTCTCTAAAGCAGCATTATTGCCGTTTCCATAACCAACATTTTTATCGAGCTTTATGATTTTAGCCTGTGGAAATTTTTCTTTTATTAAATCAATGCTATTATCGCTGCTGGCGTTGTCGACCACAACAACTTTATACTTATCAAAATTAATCTTTTCCAAGCATTTAACCAAGATATGAGCGCTATTATAAGCTAGAATAATAATGGTTAAGCTTGATGGCATTTTTAAAATTATTGATTGGTTAAAAACCAACTCACCGTTTCCTGCAAACGCTCTTCAAATGATTTTGAAACCTTGTAACCAAGTTCAGATATAACTTTGGCGTTATCAATCGCATAACGCTTGTCGTGGCCTAAGCGGTCTTGAACAAAATTAATTTGTTCGACGTAAGATTTTTTATCGGCGCGTGGTTTTAAAACATCGAGAATTTCACAAATTTTATAGGCAATTTCGATATTGGTTTTTTCGCATTCGCCGCCAAAACAATAAGTTTGTCCAATTCTTCCTTCATGCAAAGCTTTGAACAAACCATCAACGTGATCTTTCACAAAAATCCAGTCGCGGATATTTTTGCCATTGCCGTAAATCGGAATTATTTTATCCGAAATGGCACAGCGAATAATTGTTGGAATTAGCTTTTCGCTGTGTTGGTGCGGACCGAAATTATTGGAGCAATTTGTGATAATTACCGGCAAGGAATAAGTTTCAAACCAAGCTCGTGCTAAATGGTCGGAAGCTGCTTTGGAAGCGGAATAAGGTGAGTTTGGTTTGTAAGAAGATTCTTCGGTAAATTTCGGATCAGATTCTGCAAGCGATCCATAAACTTCATCGGTTGAAACATGTAAAAAACGGAATTGCGATTTTTTTTCTGCGCTTAAATTTTTCCAATAACTAAGCCCGCAATTAAGCAAATTAAAAGTTCCAACAATGTTAGTTTGGATAAAACTTTCCGGAGATTTTATCGAATTATCGACATGCGATTCTGCAGCGAAGTGAACTATATAATCAATTTTTTCATCGACTAAAATTTCATTAATCAATTTTTGATCGATGATATTTCCTTTGATGAATTTCAATGAATCTAGGTTTTTTTGGGGGTTTTTTATTTCCGATAAATTTTGGATATTTGCTGCGTAAGTAAGGGCATCGAGAACTATGGCTTTATGTCCGAGTTGAGCAATTTTAATTGCAAAGTGACTGCCGATAAATCCTGCACCACCAGTGATTAAGTAATTTTTAACTGTCATTTATTTTTGTCTTAAGAATTTTTGATTATTTGTTTGTTGAAAACCGCATAGACCACGTCGTGAAGCACTTCTGTCCAACTAAGAATTTTTAATCTATTTCAATTAAAAATCGAAGTCATGCTGAGCTTGTCGAAGCATGATTCTTGGGTGCGACCTTGAATCATGCTTCGACAAGCTCAGCATGACTACGAAGGAACCCAATCGATTTTGAAACATACTTTAATTACCCAAGGTTACCAGAAATTTTAGAAAACTGCACCCAGTTTTTCATAATTAATTTTTTCGCCCGCCAGAAAATCTGAAATCTTTCTAACGGTTTTTTGGCATATTTTAATTGTACGGCGATTGTTTCCAATCTTTGCTTCAAAGCGTTTGCCGAAGAAATATTTTCACCAGTATGAACATTAAAAACAGCTGAAATGTTTATTGGATAAAAAAGTTTTTTCGCCGATGCCAAAGCCATGTTAAGTTCGTAATCCATGCAATAACGATTTCTTTCGTTAAATTTGAATGAATCAAAAATCTGACGACGATAATAAAAAGATTCTCCCGAACCAATTGGCGCATGTTTTATCAGGTTTCTTTTGCTAACGCGAATTGCAGCACTAGCATCAAATGTGTTAAATAAACCTACAGAATAGCTGTTAAAATAAAGCACGTCAAAGTTGGAATTGGCTTCAACATAATAGGCCATTTCCTTGAAAAAATTCTTGTGAAAAAAATCATCCGCACCCAAAAAACCAACAACATCACCGCTCGCATGTTTTAGAGCGATATTTCTGGCGTGAGAAATTCCCAAGTCTTTTTCCTTGATCCATTTTATGAAATTTGGAAAGCGCGATTGGTAATTGGTAATTATTTTATGAGTACCATCAGTTGAAATATCATCAATAATTAGCAGTTCTTTTTGCTCGTAATCCTGCTTGAGAAAAGACTCCACAGCTTTAGGCAAATATTTAACCGCGTTAAAAGTTGTGATGATAACCGAAATTTTCATGAAATATTTTGTAGAAAGTTTTGAAAGGCACGTGTTTTATTAAATAACTAACTTAACTCTTCAAAATTTTAAAAATCAAAAAATATGTCAGACTTAGTCCCTTTTGATCAACGCGATGGCTTTATGTGGTATAACGGAAAATTCGTTGAATGGAAAGATGCCAAAGTACACGTTTTAAATCATGGTCTTCACTATGGTTCATGCGTGTTTGAAGGTGAAAAAATTTATGATAAAAAAATCTTTAAATGTACCGAACATTCCACGCGCTTACATGCTTCAGCGGCAATGATGGGTTTTGAAGTTCCTTACTCGATTGAAGAATTAGATAAAATTAAAAAAGAATCTGTAGTTAGACAAAATATTCAAGACGGCTACATGCGCGCCTTTGCTTGGCGCGGTTCAGAAAAAATGGCAATTTCAGCGCAACATAACAAAATTCACGTAGCAGTTGCCTGCTGGCCGTGGCCGCCATATTATTCGGAAGAAGCGCGCAAAGCTGGATTAAAATTGAAATTCGCCAAATATAAACGCCCTTCTCCCGAAACCGCACCAGTTGCCGCCAAAGCTGCCGGACTTTACATGATTTGCACAATTTCCAAACATGAAGCCGAACGCGAAGGTTATAATGATGCTTTGATGTTGGACTATCGCGGTTTTTTAGCCGAAGCAACAGGCGCCAATTTATTTTTGGTAATGAAAAATGGCGAACTTCACACACCGCTTCCTGATTGTTTTTTAAACGGCATCACTCGCTTAACTGTAATTGAACTGGCAAAAAAACGCGGAATTAAAGTTGTAGAACGTCACATCAAACCAGAAGAATTGGCTGATGCAAAAGACGTTTTCTTAACCGGAAGTGCTGCTGAAATAACCAGAATTGGCGCGATTGAAGATAAACATTCTTACCCGCAAGCCAGCCAAATGACATTAGATTTAATGGATGATTATCACCGCTTGGTGCGCAGCTAATGAAAGAAAAAATTCAGAATCTTTTCACCACGATTTTTCTGGGATTTTTTTGCTTTACTATTTTTGAAGTTGCAACCTCAAAAACAGCTGCTTCGCAAAGTAATTATTTTCGCGTAAAATCGCATCCGCAATTTGATAAAAAATTCGCTGGAAAAACTCATGTTCTTGATGGCGATTCAATAAAAGTCGGATCAAAAGAAGTTCGTCTTTATGGACTTGATGCGCCGGAATTTCATCAAACTTGTTTTAATGAAAAAAATGAAGAATATCGCTGCGGTCAAGCTAGTTATGACTTCTTAACTAAACTCGCTGAAGGAAAAGAAGTAAATTGCATTTATTCTGGCAAAGACAAATATGATCGCTTTCTTTCAAAATGCTTTCTCGATAAAATTTCAATTAATGAAGAAATTATAAAAAACGGCATGGCCGTGATTTATAATTTTACCGAAAGTAGTGAAGAAATGAACGCTTTGGAGGCACAAGCGAAAGAGAAAAAATCAGGAATTTGGAAAGGCGCTTTTCAGCTTCCAAAAGATTATCGCAAATCGCATCCAAGAAATTAATAATCATAAAAATGAACAAAATCAAAGCTGCAATCATCGGCGCATCAGGTTACACTGGTGCTGAACTTATCAGAATTTTACTGAACCACAAAAAAGTGGAAATCAGTGCTTTAGTTGCCAATAGCAATGCCGGTCAAAAAATCGAACAGCTTTATCCGCATTTGGTTCATTACAATTTGCCCGATTTAAAAAAGATCGAAGAAATCGATTTTACTAAAATTGATGTAGTTTTCGGCTGCTTGCCGCACACAACTTCGCAAGAAACTTTTAAAAAACTTTTGTCTGATCCAAAAAATTCTCGCTTAAAAATCATCGATCTTTCTGCTGATTTCAGGTTGGAAAATCCTGACGATTACCAAAAATGGTACGATCACGAACATATCGCCAAAAACCTACAACCACAAGCAGTTTACGGATTGTCGGAAATTCACAGAAATAAAATCAAAAAATCAAATTTAATCGCTTGTCCCGGATGTTATCCAACTTCAGCTTTACTGCCTTTAATTCCACTTTTGGAAAATAATTTAATTGAAAAACATGATATTATTATCGATTCCAAATCAGGAGCTACGGGTGCTGGCAGATCAGTAAAACAAGGTAATTTATTTTGTGAAATTAATGAATCCGTAAAAGCCTATTCTGTTGGCAAACACAGACATATGGGCGAAATTGAACAAGAGCTTGGAAAGGCTGCTAATGCTACAATTGAAATTGATTTCACTCCACATTTATTGCCCATAAATAGAGGAATTATTTCGACAATTTACGCTAAAATTAATCCAAAATTCTCAATTGAAGATGTAAAAAATTGCTTACAAACTAAATATGAAGACGAACCTTTTGTAAGAGTAATTGAAGGTGATCCAAATATTAAAGATGTTGTTGGCACAAATTTTTGTGTAATGTCAGTTAAAAAAGCCAGAACTGCGAATAAAGTTATTATTGTTTCGATAATTGATAATCTCTGCAAAGGCGCGTCTGGTCAGGCTGTACAAAATATGAATATTATTTTTGGGCTTGATGAAAAAGAAGGTTTAGAATTAGCTCCGTTATTTCCTTAAATAAATGTCTACTATTTTCGCACCAATCACTTCACCAGCTCGAGCAGGAATTTCAGTGATTCGAATATCTGGCCCGCAAGTTGTTAATTGCTTGGAGATTCTTGGATTTAAAGGAAATCCCGAGCATTCAAAAATTACATTTCAAAAAATTCGCGATCCAAAAACGTCAGAAATTATTGACGAAGTTTTAGTTTCTTTTTTTCAATCGCCAAAAAGTTTTACTGGCGAAGATGTTGCCGAAATTTCAATTCACGCCTCACCTTTTATTGCTAAAAAAATCTTTGAAATTTTATCCGACCAAAAAAATTGTCGCTTCGCTGAAGCTGGCGAATTTTCCAAACGCGCTTTTTTAAATGGAAAACTTGATCTAGTTCAAGCCGAAGCAATTCCTGATTTAATTGCCGCTGAAACTGCAGCTCAACATAAACAAGCGCTGCGTCAACTTGAAGGAAAATTGGGTGCAATTTATGAAGATTGGCGTTTTCGACTTATAGAAATTTCGGCGATGATTGAAGCGGCGATTGATTTTCCTGACGAAGATTTGCCAAAAAATATTATCGATAAAGTTGAAAGTGATGTTGAAAAATTAAAAAACGAAATCGCTTCCCATTTAAACGATAATAAAGTTGGTCAAAAAATTAAAGATGGCTTAAACCTTGCAATTATTGGTGCGCCGAATGTTGGAAAATCTAGTTTAATAAATTTTTTAGCTCAAAGCGAAGTGGCGATTGTTTCAGAAATTGCCGGAACCACGCGCGATGTTGTTGAAACCCATTTATCAATTGCCGGCGTTGCGGTGAAAATTTCTGACACTGCTGGAATTCACGAAACTGAAGATAAAATTGAAGCAGAAGGAATTCGTCGTGCTTTGAAAAAAGCCAGTGAGGCAGATTTAAAAATTTTCTTAATTGATGCTAAAAATCCAGTTTTACGCGCTGATTTAATTGATGAAAACACAATTATTGTTGTGAATAAAATTGATCTTGAATCTTTCAATTTTGATGGCGCTGTTGAAATCTCTTTGACTAACAATGTAAATACAACGCAATTACTCAAAAAACTGGCAGAAAAAATCCTCGAATTAATTCCCAACCAAAATTCTCCACTCATAACTCAAGAGAGATATCGCTCTGCTTTACGAAATTCTGTTGCAAATTTGGAAAGTTTTTCTCTTAAAAAAAACATCGAGCTTGCAGCCGAAGACTTAAGAATGACGGCACGTGAGATCGGCAAGATCACAGGAAAAGTTGATATAGAAAATATATTGGATGTAATTTTTTCGCGCTTTTGTATTGGAAAATAAGAGTCGCTATCTAAAACAAATTTTAGAAATCTTTGTAATTAAAATATTAGACTGGAGTAGTGACGCTAATAATAATGCCATCCATTGGCTCATTAACACTCAATTTTGGTAATTTTCTCTCCCTTCACCCCGCTTTAATCAATGATGTTGCAGGGCATGCTTTGGCGCACGCGCTTTACAGCCACATTCGTCGGGCTGGTCGTGGTCGAGTTAGCCGCAGACAAGCTAGAAAAATGTCGAATCGGAAAAGACGTTGGTTCGTAGATAATATCATCATGCATCATAAAAGATTACACGACAGAAATCGTGAACTCTTAATTTCCAATGCCAGAACCCGCGCCCTTGCAAGACGCAAGTCTCAGGAAAAACAACCACCAATCGGAGCATCGCCAACTTTACAAAAAGATCGCGATCAACCAACCAAATGGCGTGATACCGTGAGTTTAAAACAAAGAGGTGCCGATCTCAGAGGTCGTTCTGATGCCAGAAGATTAAGAGCTAGAAGTAGATGGTTAACGGTTACAGCAAGTGCAACAAGTTAGAAGCAAGCTTGATTTATCAATAACTAACTCTCACTTTCATGAAAAAGTTTTTGATAATTTTTACTTAGCTAATCACGGTGATAAGGATGACCTTCAATAATGGTTTGGGCGCGATAAAGTTGTTCGGCCAAAACTGAGCGCACCATTAAATGAGGCAAAGTCATAAGTCCGAAAGAAATTTTTAAGGAAGATTTTTTTAGAAGTTCTGCTGCCAGACCATCAGCGCCACCAATTACGAAAGTTAAGTCAGAATCTCCGGCAACGGCAAAATCAGAAATTAATTTAGCAAAATCGCGGCTGGCAAATTGTTTGCCTTTTTCATCAAGTAAAATCATTTTTGAATTTGGTCGCCAAGCTTTTAAAATTAAACTTCCTTCTCCTTCTTTAATTTTATCAACCGACATGTTTTGGGAATTTTTTAATTCCAATTCGCGCAACTCAACTTTCCATTTTAATCTTTTTAAATAAGTTTCAAAAACAGTTTTATGCGGCGAGCTTTCGAACTTTCCGATTGATAAAATTGAGACGCGCATGATTAAAATTATTTTGAATTCAAACTAAGTTTGAACTTAGTTTTAAGGCACTGTCGCGTAAGACATAATCGAAGTCACCCTGAGTTTTTTTGTGAATCAAGGTATAATTACTTTAGTTTTATTTTCATTTCTGCGCACTGGATAAAACCGCGCATCCGCAATAGATTTATTTATTTTAAGGATTATAACTTAGGAATCTGAAATTTAATATTTTTAAATATATGAGAATCGCAATTTATCCCGGAACATTTGATCCGATCACTTTTGGTCATCTTGATATTATTAAAAGAGCAAGTGAGCTTTTTGATCATTTGATTATTGCGGCTGCGAAAGATAATTACAAAAACCCGCTTTTCACGCTGGATGAGAGAGTAAAATTGATTGAGGAAGAAACGCAATTTTTAAATAAGAATAATAATATTACGGTAGAAAAATTCGAAGGTTTGTTGGTGGAATATGCCAGTAAAAGAAATTCAAAAGTTATTATTCGCGGACTTCGCGCCGTTTCAGATTTTGAATATGAGTTTCAAATGTATGGCATGAATTCAAAGTTGAATCCCGAAATTCAGACTATTTTTTTACCAGCTTCGGAAACTAATCACTTTATTGCGTCGAGATTGGTAAAAGAAGTTGCGAAATTAGGAGGAAACATTTCTGCATTTGTTTCGCCAAATGTAGAAAAGAAATTGATGAATAAATTAGGAAAATAACAAATATAAAAAACATAATGATCATCAAAAACGAAATTTGGATACTCGGAGACAACAGACCAGGAACGGTTTCACAAGGCATTGGATTAGCGGAGGAAATTGGATTTGATTATAAAATTATCAATCTCACTTATAATTTTTTGGTACTTTTGCCAAATTTTTTATTTAGCCGCTCAATGATTCGATTAACTAAAGATGTCAAAAATAAATTACAAAATTTTGATTATCTTCCAAGCATGATTATTTCCGCCGGCAGAAGATCTGCACCAGTAGCACTTTATTTAAAAGAGTTATCCGATAATCGCACAAAAATTGTGCAAATTATGAATCCGAATTTGAATTTTAATAAATTCGATTTTGTGATTTTACCAAAACATGATGAAGCTGATGAATCTGCTCATTCCAATTTAATCACCACAATTGGCGCACTTACCAAAACTAATGAAAAATTAATTGCCAAAGAACGTGAAAAATTTGCCAGCTGGTTTGCCGAAATTAATAAACCAAAAATCGCTTTAATGCTTGGCGGCTCTTCTGGTAAGACTAAATTTACGACTAATTCTGGGATTGAACTGGCTCAAATTATTTCTGAAATTGCCAATAATATGGATGCAACTTTATTGGTTTTAAACAGCAGAAGATCGGGTGATGAATTGTCGCAAGCAGTAAAATCAAATCTCAATTGTGATTTTAAATTTTTCGACTGGAAAGAAACCAAAAATGAAAATCCTTATCTGGCAATTTTAGGATATGCTGATTTTTTTGTGATTACTGGCGATTCAGTTTCGATGATTTCAGAATGTTGTTCAACCGGCAAACCGGTTTATATTTTTGATGAAAAAGAAATTTCTTCCAAAAAACATCGCAAGTTTCATCAAAATTTAATTGCCGAAAATTATGCCAAAAAACTTTCACGAAATATTTATGAGCTAGAAAAAAACTCTTCTTCCAAAAAACTTTTGGAAACAAAAAGAGTAGCAAATTTAATTAGAGCTAAGTTTTAGCTTGATTAAGTTCTTGCTGTTTTTAGCATCCCTTTGAATTTCATTTAAAATAATCCCCAAGCAAATAGTCTCTAGTCTTGATCAAGAATTGGTTTAAAAAAATCCAGCATCAGAAAATCTGCGCCAACACGGCAATTTTATTGCTATTTTTTGCCCTTTCTTCTTCCTGCACTGATCAAGGTTGTATTGATGCCGATGATTTTGGTGAATATGAAAGCCAAACAATTGAAGTTTCTGCCAACTCTCAACAAGAGAAATGTACCTATGATGGCTCGAAAGAACTAACTGATTCAACTCAAGGCAGCGGAATTAGATTATGTTTTACTGCCGGTAGCACCACAGTTTATAATGAATCCGGCAATGCTCAAAGCAGCACTAGCGGCTGCGCTGGTTTTACTGATGCTACTTATAAAAATTTATGCATTATTGACTGCATACAGAAATGTTTGTCCGGCACTGGAGTTTATGGAAATCCTGAACCAGATTGGGTTTCAACCGACAAAAGATCAGCTACTGCAAATAGTGGTGTTACAATCAGACCTGGATCAGAAATAATTGTACGCGCAGTTGGAACAATTCAATTAGGTAGTAGCGTAAGTTATAATCCAATTCATGTTCAAGCTAACAACCATATTCCTCATGCAAAAAAAGCAGATTGGTCTGATGTATTTTTTGATGTCAGAAACGGACAAACTGTTAATTTGAATTTTAGCGGTGTATGGTCTGATGGCTATAATTACGTAGGTTCTGGAGCCGGATCAATTAATGATAATCTTAATCTTGCTTATAGTGGCGCACGCAGAATTATTGCTTACGTAATTCCTCATCCACAGGGTTATAATTTTGACACTTCTCAATCAAGCGAACAATCCGGAACCAAAGGAACTCCACTTTTACCTGATGCTCTAGCTTGGACTTGCGACTATACTGGTAGCGCTTTAACCGAAGCAAACTGTCATAATAAAACCACCAATCCTTATACTGGTGCCGGATACACTAATGCTGACAATTCTTTAGCCATAACTGCATTTCCTTTATCTTCTTCTGCCGCAACCGATATTCTTACATCTTATGGCGGTATTATTCGTTGGACCGGAGATAACTTAACTTCTTTTACCGATGATCTTGTTTTCCCTAGTACAACTTGCACTACCACCACAGGAAGCTGCACCAACATAGCTTCCACTCCGGCAACTTCAGGGAAAATTCTTGGAGATCTTTCTAATACTTCAGTCACAATTGCAAATCCTACTTCTGATACTGCTTTCCGAGTTTCATTCAAGTCTCTAACTGGCAATTCTTCCTGCAATGTTACGTTAGTAGTTACGGATAGTAATGGAGTTGTCTACTCAACCGCAGTTACAAGCAGCAGTTGGAGCGATGCTAGAGAAATTCCACTTGAAGTCGGAAAAACACTTTCCGTTGCAAAACTTACAAGTTCAGGCTCATGCGGCAAAGGCATCGGGGTTAAATTTAATAAATACCACGAATTAAAAATGCAAAAATCCGGTTTTGTCAAATTTACCATGCTTAACGGCAGCGGTAATTGCACAATTAAGGCTCGCATCATGAATCCGAAGGGAACTTTTGATAATAATGATATATATGAATATGATGATTTCGATACGACACCTTCATTATCTAAAGATCCTCTTGCTAATTTAGACGTACCTGCATCAGGCACGATTGGAGGATTAAAATGGTCAGATTTATCTTTTGTTAGAAAAGGACAAGTAATCCGCTTCTCACCTAAGAGTTGGGATGGAACCTGGACAACAAGTGCCGGAAACCGCCGATGTGGTATTGGAATGGCAATGATGATTGAACCAAGACCAGCATTACTTTGCAGAGGAAAAGCCTCTGATTACGTTTTAAATACAGCCTGCATCCAAGAATATAATAGTAGCGGAACATTAATCGGTTGTAAGGCATATGCCGGCGAATGTTCTAACAGCGAATCTACAGCTAATTATTGTCCGCTTACCGATTGTCAATCAACTATAACTTGCCCTGACGGCGTTTCTCCTCTTTATCAAAAAGGAGCCTGCACATTAATAGCGCCAACCGCAACCGCCTGCCCTTCAAGCTCTTATTCTACAACAATCACTTCTGCAACCTGCGCTGCCTGCTCTAATAAGATGAAAGATAATGCTAGTCTGCCAAGTAAAGTTGCTTTATCTGATATGATTCAATGTTACGACTTGGAAAATTATACTAGCAAAGTATCATTAATTCGTAGCGATAATACAGGATATTCCGATACAGAACTTGCAGATTCAACAATAACCAAAGGTCTTACCAAAATAGGTGCGTTTAATGGCAGTTATGGAAATCTTGAAAACTTTGTTGATTCTGGAACACGCGATTCATCAAACAGCAATAACAGAATCTTACAACTCAAACAACCTCTGACTTTTGGAACAGGAGGTAGGTTAAGATTCTTCATGCTTGATGGCTCTGATTTTAATGACATGAGCACTGCTAACGACAAGGGTGCGTTAAATGCTTACACTAACAATACCCCACCAAGTAGCTCTTATAACGGCTCTAATGGTTTTAAAATAAGTCTATCTAGTATGCTTGATTTTGCTAACGGTCAATGGCTACAAGCAAGGTTATGCTTAGAAGATAACAGCGGCATACTTTGCAAAAACTCCAATCCTATTTCTCTTAATAACCAACCAGAATTAATTGAGATCACTACCCCAACCAGCTCAACACCAGCAGGAACCCCGCCAAATATTTCAACTAGTTATAAATTTGATGGCTATGGCAATATCTTACGCACTAATAATAATCTTTTAGTTGTTGATGGAAATACCAAAGATTGTACTGCAAATAACAATGGCGTTGCCTCAGTTGCTGGCGCTAACTTCTACTGTCATACTTACCAATATTTTTCTGCCTCTGCCCTAAAAGCAAGATCAAAGAGTGATCAAAGTTCTATTGAAAGCTCAATCCAAAAATTAAGACTAACTTTCAAGATTCTGGATCCTGAAGTTACCAATTGTAACATCTCTAGTGGAGCTGACGCTACCGGAACATCAGCCGATGGTAGCAAGCTTGAAAATCCGATGTATAATAAAGACAGTTGTACTGCTTCCGATGGAAGTAAAGGTTATTCAGCATCTAACGGCACATGCGTTACAAACTCTCCAAATACCGGCAAAACTTGTAGCGCCTCTCAATTAGCTACCAAAACCTGCGTAAAACAATATTACTGTGCCAACAAATATGCGAATAATAGCGGCTCATATTTCGTTAACGTTAAAGTAAAAAGTGAAGTTAGCGGCACCATTTCCAGCATTATTGGCGGAGTGATTACTCCTGTAATTGAAGTTATGGATGGCCCAAAAACCCGTAATTGCAGCACAACTGGCAGCATTCTCTCAAACGATGGCGTAAGAACTGATAATCCTTTATATTCCGCGAGTTCATCTAACACTGGCGCCACATGTATTACGAGCGATGGTGATAGTTGCGCTAAACAATATTATTGTAAAAAAGCGAGCGTTGGTCAGGCAGAAAGAGTTTACAAACTGGTCATTGCCGATGCCAGATTCAAGGCAATCGTAACCATGTGTTTCGTAGTAATGTTTACTTTTTACGGCGTTGGCTATCTAATGGGAACCAGTGAATTAAACCACTCCGAGATTATGAATCGCATCATCAAGATCGGCATAATCTATCTCTTTATTGGAGAAACTGGTTGGGACTGGTTCAATAATTTAGTAGTGAGGTTCTTTAAAAATGGCACCGACTACCTCGCCTTCATGATGGCTTCATCCTTTGATGATTCAACTAATCACGCCGTCTCTGACGCAATCGCCAATAGTGATTATTATGATAAATCTGTTCTTTTCAGCAGCGTCGATAATGTTTTCAGCATGTTCTTTTCTCAAGCTGTTCAGAAAAAAATTTCTGCTTTATTATTTGCCAGCATCTTCGGTTGGGCCTACTTAATCATCATCTATCAAAGCTTCATGCTTTATGTTTACTCAGTTGCAAATGCCGTATTACTATATTTAACCGCGCAGGTATTTATCTCAATTCTCTTCACTTTAGGACCGATATTCCTCATATTTACACTCTTTAATCAGACCAAGGAAATGTTTGACAATTGGCTCAAGCAATTGATCGGATTTTCGTTACAACAAATTTTCTTACTCACCACTCTCGCCTTCTTCAATATGTTAATGTACGAAGTTATTAAACTTTCACTTGGTTACAAAATCTGTTGGGATGAAGTCTGGACCATTAACATCATCACCCGCATAACATTATTATCATTCTGGACAATTGCTTCGTTACCAGCAAGAACCAATGCCCAATCTGACGTTGGAAACATTGGAAACCCAGAAGGAATTCCATCGTTATTTTCAATTCTCTTTATCTGGGTAATTGCCTCACTAATGAATAAATTCATTGGCTTTATGACAGATCTTGCCGCTTCAATTAGTGGCGGTTTATCAGCCAGTTCACTTGGCAAAGGCATTGCTGATGTAGCCAAAGGAGCTAGCGAAATGGCTAAAAAAGGCCGTGAAGATTTATGGGAAAAAACTGGTGGTCAAGCCATGCAAAGAATGGATAAAGCTCTTTTCGATTCCGGAGCTATGGCTGATAAAGAACGCAACATCCGCAAAGCCAATAATGCCAAAGATTTCTCCAATAAAAACTCCATGGCAAAAGCTGGCGACAAAGCTAAGCAAGATTATATTGATAAAAATAAAGTCGCCCTTTCTGGTATGACTAAAGAAGAGCAAAGAAAAACACTGAAAGGTGTTGAAGATGCAGCTCAAACCAAAGCAGGCAAAGATCTTGGTTTAAGCGACAAAGATATTGATAGATTGAAAAATGATAAAGGCTCTAAGCACGAAGGAGATACTATTGTCGGATATGCTGCCAGCGTTGCTAAACAAAGATTCATGGGCGGTAAAACTCTAAATGAGTCTTTAAGTGAAAAATCATCAGATCTTAAACTTACTCAAGCTCAAGCTGCTGGAAAAGGTCTAAACGCCGAAGATGCCAAAACACTCAAAGATAATATTGCCAAAGGTAATGTTGATGTCGAAAAAAATGCTGCCGCAATGCTTTCAGATACAGCTAAAACCGTCAGTGGCGCAGTTGGAGCAGTGGGCGGCGCAATGAGTAGCGCTGCAAAAGCCGCATCAGAAACTTCTGTCGGAAAAGCAATTGGTGTTGCGGCATCAATTGGGGCTTCAGGAATTTCAAGCGCAGCAAGCGGGGCGTTAAATCTTGCAACAAGCCGACAAGCAAGACAAGAAGCAATAAAACCAATTGGTGAAGCATTATCAATTGGGGCTTCAGGAATTTCAAGCGCAGTAAGCGGGGCGTCAAATCTTGTAACAAGCCGACAAGCAAGACAAGAAGCTGTAAAAGGAGTGGGATTAAGCGTAAGTAATACATTATCAAGCGTAGTACAAGAAGCACCAAAAGCAATTGGTGGAGCAGCATCAAATCTTGGTGGAGCATTATCAATTCTTGGTGGAGCAGCATCAAGCGCAGGACAAGAATCAACAAAAGCAATTGGTGGAGCATTATCAATTATTGGTGGAGCAGCATCAAGTGCGAAAGATTCAGTTATTGCTGGAGCTTATCATGCCGCGAACAATCCAATAGATGCCGCAAAAATTGCTGCTAGAGCAGCCGCAACGGCTGTCACTGCGCCATTTAAAGCAACTGCTAATGCAATGTCATCAGCCGCCGATGCCACTGAAAAAACGATGACTCCAAAAAGCTATGAAGCAACTAAGCAATTAGAAGAGGAAGGTATTATTAATAGAATGGCTGCTGGAACAAATTTTGCTCGTCCAGATGAAGAGAACAAAATGATTCAAGACAGAGTGAAACAAAATGAAAATGAGAGAAAATCTGAGATCAAAACACCTGATTTAAACACCATGACTGGGGTCGCCAAAGAAGAAGCTTATAACAAAGAAATCGCCGCAATTGATCCAAATGCCAGACTCTCTGAACAAATCGGAGCAAGAATGACAGCTGCAGCCAAAAGATATAACCCACTTGGCGGCGAAACACTTGGCGGAATACTTGGCGGTAAACAGGGTGCAGCAATCAAAGAACAAACCAAAGAAGAATTACTCAAAGCCGCCAAGGAACAAGGAAAAGAAAAACTGGCCGCAGTTAAAGGTGAAAAAGGTAATTTAGAAAAAGGCCGCGCAACTGCGATGGAAGATTACGATAAAGCTACTGACGCAGTTGAAGATTATAAAAAACAACCTGAATTCACAGAAAGAGCTGAGTTAGTAAAAGAACTAACTGAAAAAGCTCAAAAAACTCACGAAGGCTTTACCGGCACTCTGCCAAGAATCTTTAACTCCGCTGCCAGAAAAGAAGATAAGGAAGCTAGAAAAGCTCAATTGCAACTCAAACAAATGGGTGGTGCTGAGGATCCAAAACTTGCAGAACTTACCAAAAAACAAGATTTAGCCGGCGCTGCTGTCAGACAAATCGATACCAAGTTGGCTAATGTTGAAGAGAAACTTAAAGCAACAGAAGAATTTGACACCGCAGCGACAACTGCTAATGAAATTATCGAAGAAGGCCAACAAAGAGGTGATTTACTGCGCAATAAGGATGAAGAGCTAAACAAATCAGAAGCGACAACATCGGACATGAATCCAATTAATACCTCTACAAACGATGGATCAACGACAGGAGGAACTGCAGCAGCAGAATCAACCACCAGCGGCTCTACAACTTCAGGAACTGGCACGGCAGCACCTAGAAATAAAAATATTTCCAACTTTGAAGATAAACAAACTGGAGCTGTACAAACAATAGCCGATAAAAAAACTGCCGCCAAAGAAAAAGTAGCAACGGCAACGGCAACAAAAAAAGAAGCTGCCAAAGAACGCCCTCCTTTTATGAAAAGAATGGCTGATAAATTAGCACGCAAGCCTTTAGATCCTAAAGAACAAGTCTATCAAAATGCTGTCAAAGAAAAAAAAGAAGGTCAAAAAGAATTAGAAGATGCGACCAGACTTGGCAATGCAGTTGAAAAAGCTCATGCTCTTTCAGACCACGCCAGAAAGTTAATGGAAAAAGAAGATGCAGCAAGAGAATTAGAACCTGAAAACCAAACTCCACATAGCGGCTCTTATCAACGCGCTGAAAAATTAGTTGAAGAATATGATAGCTTGGAATCACCAGAAGACGCAGAAAAATTTGTTCAAGAACAAGAAAAAAGATCAAAAGCAATTGCCAAAGCTAGTAAAGGCTTAGACTCACCTGAAGAATTCAAAAAATTCGCCGAAAGGTTTGATGGAGATAATGGCAAAGATGGAGATAAATAGAAAATTTATGAAAAATAAAAGTTCTAAAAATGCTTTTACCATCATCGAATTTTTAATCACACTTTGCATTATTTGCATAGCTATTGTCGGCATTTTTTTTGTTAAAAAAATAATCAAAGAAAATAACGTAAAATCCCTTATCATGCAGATCAAAAAATATGATGCTGCGCTCAATAATTTCACTCAAAAATACCAAGCCCTTCCCGGAGATCTTAAAAGTACCGTCACTTACGGCATCACCGAATATAACACCGATGGTAATAACGACAATATAATTACAGATAGAGCGCAGCAAATCCTCATGGCTAATGGTGAAATAACTAAGTTCTGGCTCCATTTATCAAAAACAAAAATGATCGATGAAAAGTATGATGGCAAAGATGATAGCGATGCAAAAAACGGCAGCACTTTTCCACTCAGTAAAATCGGAGAAAATTCCGGCATTACGGTTTTTGGAAATGAAGGAAAAACTTTTTACCAAATCGGTTTTAAATTTGCCGACGCTGATCGAATTTACACAAATAATCACAGCCTGAAAAGCGAAGAGGCATTTTTGTTTGATCAAAAAATGGATGATGGAAATCCACAAAAAGGCAAAATTATTGCAGTTGGTGGCGATATGCCAAATGTTTTAACAAACGAAGAATGTGTGAAGCTTGGCGAATATAACCAAAGCACAATTAGCCCAGTTTGCCAATTGCGAATTGAAGCAAGATAGTTTTACGTTTTTGCTGGAAGATGTATTTTGTACATACAAACTCACTCTTATATAAAACTCACAAGAAAAATTATAAATTTTAAATCAAAAAACTTCTTAAAAAAAACCCGACCATGAATAAAAAAAACTTCATGACACTTCACGAGCATTTTTCTGAACTTCGCAAACGCGTAATTTTTTCTCTAATATTTTTCATCATCTCTTTTTCACTCTGTTACTTTTTTTCTGAAAAAATTTACGAATTTTTATTACAACCTTTCGCAGAAATTTCACAAAATAATCAGAATCGCAAATTGATCTACACCAGCCCTACTGAAGCGTTCATGACCTACCTAAAACTTTCTCTTTCATCGGCATTATTTTTTTCTTTCCCGATTTTTGCTGCAGAAATTTATCTTTTTTTATCTCCAGCTTTATACAAAAATGAGAAAAAAAATATTCTGTTAACATTTTTTTTCGCTCCTCTTTTATTTTTATGCGGCGCGATTTTTGCCTATTATTTTATTTTACCAGTCGCTTTTCAATTCTTCGCGAGCTTTGAAATTCAAGGCTCTGCAACATCAGCTTCACTTCCAATTCAACTTGAAACACGCATTAGTGAATACTTAAATTTTGTCACAAATTTACTATTTGGATTTGGCATCGCATTTGAATTACCAATCTTGTTGCTTTTTTTAATCAAAGTTGGTTGTTTGTCCGCCAATGATTTAAGAAAGAAGAGAAGATACTGGATTGTGATCATTTTTTTAGTGGCTGCCGTCCTTACTCCCCCAGACATCTTGAGTCAAATTAGTTTGGCAATTCCGATGATTTTATTATTCGAAATTGCAATTCTTATTGGTAAAAATTTTAACAATAAAAAGTAAAAAAATTATGGCCCCTATCAAAAAAGTAGTTGCGAAAAAAGCTCCAGCTAAAAAAGCTGTTGTAAAAAAAGCTCCAGCTAAAAAAGTAGTTGCAAAAAAAACTGTAGCTAAAAAACCAGTTGCTAAAAAAGTAGTTGCAAAAAAACCCGCTGTTAAAAAACCAGTTGCTAAAAAAGCTCCTGTTAAAAAAACTGTAGTTAAGAAAAAATAGTTTTAGAAAGTAGAAAATCTAAAAAGTAAATGAAAAGGCGGGATCTCCAACGAGACCCCGCCTTTTCTATTGATTCTTTTGACACAAGACGAACTTGATTATAATTACAAATGTCAACTATACCAAAGTAAAAATCTATTGATCGCAGTAGCAAAGTATTTTTGAGGGAAAATTAAAACTTAAAAAAACTTGCTGTATCAATATAGCGCTGGTTTTTTTAAGTTTTAATTTTTACCAAAAAGACAAAGTTATGGCTATCAAGAGATAGTTAATTTGGTATAGTTTATAAAATCTTTTCCACATCTTGAGAAGCGCCAAACAACTTTTTAATTGTAATTTTTACCGGCGAAGTATTTGGAGTTCTGGCTTGGTTTTCTGTATTTACAATGTCACACAAAATATCCAGCGAAATACCGCCATCTAAACACATGCAGATTGTAAAAGTTTTTCTATCCAACTCTTCAACCGTTTTACGATTAATAATTCTTAATACGCCCGATTTAGAAAATTTGCGCGAGAATAAAAACAACCGATTCAGAATTTGAATATATCTATTAATGCGCAGATTTTTATGGAATGGAATCGTACCATTCATAATTTGTTCATCTGTAGCATTAATCAAATAATCGAAAATCAATTCCGCCATTTCTGCGGTTTCTTCTTCAATTTTTTGAAAAACCTCGCTGATTAATTGCAAATTGGCGATGATTTCTGCCGAAGCATTATTTGGAATTGACGATGGAATATCAAGATTCTGATTCGCCAAATCATTTTTTTTAGTAACCATATTTTTAAATAAATTTTTTAAGCAATTTAGATATTTCAGTAAAAATCGGATTTCCCGACTCTAGTCTGTACTTAACAAAAGCAAGAACACGCGGCAATAATTTTAAATAATCATTTTTACCGTCACGCATTGAAAGACGTGAAAAAATTCCGACTATTTTTATGTTTCGCTGCAAAGATAAAATTTCATAATCGCGCGTAAATTCTGCTTTATCGCAATTAGATTTTTCTAAATAATAATCAAAAAGTTTTAAGCGATTTGCAAAATTAACATCACGTCTTGCATCTTCAAGAAGCGAAACCAAATCATAGGCTTTTGGTCCGATAACTGCATCTTGAAAATCGAGTAAACCAACTTTTTTGTAGCCTTCGCGACTTGGCAAAATCATTAAATTATCAGCGTGATAATCGCGCAAAACCAAAACTGAAGTTGAGTTTTTTTCCAAATGATTACGCACGCCATTAAATTGACTTAATTGGTCAAAAAGCTGAAACCATAAAAATTTAAACTGGGCTTTTTCTTGTAAAGTTATTTCCTGTTTTTGTGAAGGAATATACCAATCAATAAACAACATCACTTCGCGGAAAAGCAAAGCGTGATTGTAAAACGGCAAATCTTTTGGAGTTTCCAATTTGTGCAATTCAAGCAAACAATCGCAAGCTTTTTCATAAAGCGCCAACTCTTGCGAGTCATCAGTTGCAAGAACGCGACCGTAAGTGTCATCATTTAAATCCTCCAGAAGTAGAAAACCCGATTCTTCATCGCGAGCAAAAATTTTGGGAGCAGAAAAATTATTTAAAACTAAAAATTCATCAATCTTTGCAAATGGTCGCACATCTTCATAACCGGGAGGTGCGAACATTAAAATACTAGTTTCTTCACCAAAAAAAATGCGGTAATATGAACGGAAAGAGGCGTCTCCAGCGATTTTTTTTATCTCACAATCTTTGATATTATTTTTAGCAAGAAACTCGCGCGCTTGCTTTTCATCTAGGTTAATCATGTTTTTTAGAAATCTAATTTAGAATACCATTCAGGCGGATTTACATTGGGAATGCGATCTTTTAAAATTTCGCCAAAAATTTTATGCGATTTAATCAAGCTATACCAATCTTTCGCTGGCAAATAATGATGCCAATTAATATCGCCAAAATAATCCAAGACCGAAATTTGCGCCGCAGCAGAAAAATCAGCAATCGAAATATGATCTCCGCCTAGATATTTTCTGGTTTCAAGCAAGTATTCAATATAGCTTAAATGAATATTTAAATTGCGTCTCGCAACTCTTAAAACTTCTGAATCAGGAGCATTAACTCCCGGTAAATAGCGGTTAAAATGGCGTTCATTTAAAACATGTTTACTAACTTCATTGTAAAATTTTTCATCAAACCAATTTTGCAAACGACGCACTTCCGCCCTTTTTAAAACTGAATCGCCGATGAAATTTTTGGTTTCTTGATGTTTTTCTTCAATATATTCAACGATTGTTGAGCTGTTTGAAATTATTGCCGAATTTGCATTATCAAACAATATCGGCAAGTTTCCTGCTGGATTCATGGCGATAAATTCTTTGCGTCTTTCCCAAAAATTTTCAGGAACCAACTCAAAGCCAATTTCCTTCGCAGCCATGTGAACTCGTACTTTGCGCGAAAATGGGCAAAGCGAATGATGGTAAAGGCGATACATAATTTTGGATTTAAGATTTAGGATTTAAGATTTTACAAGTAGAGTTTGTTATTAAATTTACAAAAAGCAAAACTTGAAGCTAAATAATAATTCCAACTTTAAATAATTTGTAATTCTCATGTCCAAAAAAATCGCCTTAATTGACGGTTATGGCTTCGTATTTCGCGCCTTTCATTCTTTGCCACCTTTAACCAGACCAGATGGAACGCCAGTTGGCGCGGTTTATGGTTTCACCAATATGCTAATTAAACTTTTAGCCGGACTAAACGTAACTCACGCTGCTGTTGTTTTTGATTCAGGTTCTAAAACTTTTAGAAATGATATTTATCCAGCTTATAAAGCCAATCGCCCACCCTGCCCTGAAGAATTAATTCCGCAATTTTCAATCGTTCGTGAAAGCGCTGAATCATTGAATTTATCAATACTTGAAAAGATAGGATTTGAAGCTGACGACATCATCGCAACTATTGCCAAAAAAGCTGAAGCTGCTGGCTTTGAAGTTTTAATTGTTTCATCTGACAAAGACTTAATGCAACTAGTTGGAGAAAATATTCACATGTATGATTCGATGAAAAATCGTATGATTGGAATTGAGCAAGTTATAGAAAAATTTGAAGTGGAGCCTAAAAAAGTTTTAGATATGTTGTCATTAATTGGCGACGCATCGGATAATATTCCTGGCGTAAAAGGCATTGGCCCAAAAACTGCTGCCGAATTAATTAAGCAGTTTGGAAGTTTAGAAAATATTTTTGAAAATCTAGATCAAATCAAGCAAGAGAAGCGTCGCCAGCTTTTGATCGAAGGAGTTGAAAAAGCAAAACTATCAAAAATCTTAGCGGCTTTAAAAGAAGATGTGGAATTGGGAATTGATTTGGATGAATTGGAAATCCGCGCTCTTGATCCACATAAATTAATTTCATTTTTGCAGGTTCAAGGCTTTCATTCATTGATTACAAGAGTTCGTAAAGAATTTGGGATTTCAGAAAATACAGAAGTTCGAGCCAGCGAAAAGATCCAAAATCAAGTTCAGGATGACGATATTAATAAAAATGCTTTCGAACTTAAAACCACACTTCGTAATCCTGAACTTGATTTGGGATCTAGCGTGTTTTCATCATGCAAAAAAACTTTAATTTCATCTCCCGAAATCATCGCGCGACTCAATAAAGAAGGATCGTCAAATGGCTTGGTCACAATTGATCGCGATAAAAATTTCATCACAATTTCAACTTGTAAATCAGGCGAATCACCAAAAGAAATTTTTTATTTCGAAGTAAAAAAATCTGCAAAAACTCCAAATCAAAATCAACCTTTTGATTTATTCAGTTTTAATCACGAGCCGAAAAGCCTTGAAAATCAAGGTTTCGATATCGAAATTTTAGAAAAAATTCTGACTGATGATTCAATTAAAAAAATCTTTTTCGATGCCAAAAATTTTCTGAAATTCGCCAAAACAAATTCTTATGAAGATGTTACAACCATTCATCATCTTTTGACTTCCTCGGTAAAAAATGACTTACGCGAGCTTATAGACCTTAATCTCAACGAAGATGTTGAGCAATTAGGTTTTGGTAAAATTTTTTCTGAAATTGAAAAAGATCGCGAGCCAGAAATTTTTTCTGATTTTGATAAAAAAACTGAATTTTTAGCTTTTAGAAATTTCGCAATTTACCAACTTTACAAATTATTCGCGCCAAAAATTACGCCCGAAAAATTAACCGAAACCTATTTTTCTTTTGAGCGTCCGTTAATTGAGGTTCTAGCACAAATCGAAACTAATGGCATTAAAATTGACGTAGCAAAATTACGCCAACTCTCACAGGAATTCAGCAAAAAAATTGTCGAATTAAGCAGCGAAATTTATGCATTAGCCGGACATGAATTTAACATCGCTTCCGCCAAACAACTTTCAGAAGTTTTATTTGAAAAAATGGGTTTGGCTTCTGGCAAAAAATCTAAAAAAACCGGAGCGCTTTCAACCGGCGTTGGCGTGCTTGAAGAGCTTGATGAAGCTGGACATCCGATTGCACGAAAAATTCTTGATTTCCGCAAATTTTCTAAATTAAAAAATACTTACACCGATGCTTTGCCAGAAGAAATTAATCCGCAAACTGGCAGAATTCACACTCATTTTTCTACAACTTCTACAATTACCGGACGCTTGAGTTCACGCTATCCAAACCTGCAAAACATTCCGATAAAAAGTTTGGAAGGTCAGAAAATCCGCGAAAGTTTTATTTCAGAAAAAAATCATTTTTTAATTTCTGCCGACTATTCACAAATTGAATTGCGCGTTATTGCTCACGCCGCCAAAATCGAAAATTTAATTACAGCCTTTAAAGAAGATAAAGATATTCACCGCATTACGGCAGCGCAGGTTTTTGGCGTTGCGGAAGATGCAGTTGATGATTCTTTACGCTCCAAAGCCAAGGCAATTAATTTCGGAATTATTTACGGAATCAGTGCTTTTGGTTTAGCGCGTCAATTAGATATTTCGCGTCAGGAAGCGGCGATTTACATAAAATCTTATTTAGAAACTTATCCGGGAATTGATATTTCGATGAAAAATTACATCGAATTGGCGCGAAAAAATGGCTATGTGCAAACGCTTTCGGGACGCAAATGTTTTATCCGCGATATTAACAATAAAAACCCAATGATTCGCGCTGAAGCTGAAAGATTGGCGATTAACGCGCCGATTCAAGGAAGTGCGGCGGATATTATCAAAAAGGCGATGATTCGTTTGAGCGACAGATTTAAAGAAGAGAATTTAAAATCAAAAATTATCTTACAAATTCATGACGAATTGATTGTGGAAGCGCCAGAAAATGAAGTGAAAATTGCGACGAAAATTTTGAAATATGAAATGGAAAATGCGGTAATTTTAAATGTGCCGTTAAAGGTTGATGTGACTACTTCTAATTGTTGGAAGTAAGCCAGTAAATTAAGAGCCTGTCCTCAATCATCATCTTCAAAACTTTCTATCAAGGGATAATCACCATTTCTTATTCCTAAATTGATCATATATTATTTTTACTTTGGTATAAAATCTATACCAAATTAACTATCTCTTGATAGCCATAACTTTGTCTTTTTGGTAAAAATTTGCTCAGAAAATGACGCTGTATCACTTGATACAACTTACATTTCCAGTCGCAATTTTTTCTCAAAAATACTTCGTTAGCGCTATCAAGAGATAGTTAATTTGGTATAGTTCGAAACTCAATGAAATAAATCAAAATGAATGTTCTAAAAACTTTAGTCCTGCTTTTTTTCATCACCTCGCCTGCCTTTGCTGGGTCGCGCGTTGCCATTTTAAACTGGAATGAAAATATTGAACTCACTTCCACTGGCAGAAATTCTGAAATTTTAATTTTGGGTCGAGTTACCGACTTGCCAAAAGAAAGAATTTTAAACTCATTTTCAATTTCATTTGGCACTCAACCAAACATCAAAATCACCAAAGTTCTGTGCGATAATTTTCCTGCGACCTTCACTTTCAACGCCAACACTTTAAACGTAAAATTTCCCAAAGGAAAAGTTAATAATGAAAATATCATGCTTAACTTCACTTACGAAATGGCTTATCCAAAAATTAACAAATTCTTGCGTCATGAACTAATCGATATTCCATCATTTGCTGCCGGCGCAAATTCTAAAGTTGTAATCAAATATTCTGGTTATTTTGAATCTGCAACTCTAAATCCCAACATCATCAAAAGCGGAAACAGCTATATATATAGCAATATAGTGCCTAAAAACGGCGTGGCAGAAATCATCAAATTAACTCCGGCGCAAGTGGCTTGGGATGTTAATGTTAAACTCAAAATTAATGGCGATAAATCAATGGAAAAAATAATTGTAAAAATGCCGTTTTATTTCCAATCACCGCGACAAAAAGTTGAAAATTATAACAGTTTTTCAAGACCAATTCCAACCCAACAATCGTCAGATAATAATAGCAGAACTCTTACTTTTGAAACCAAGGCGACAGAAATTTTAGTTGAAAATAAAGCTCATATTTTAACTGGCGAAATCTACCGCAATCGCATTACCAAAAATCCGGCAGAATTTGTAAATGTAACTAATGAAGAAAGAAGTTTGTTGGTACCAATGTTGGAAAGAATTAAACAAGATCCAGCTAATAACAAGCTTCCACTTTATGCTAAAATCGGAAAATTTACTCATCAATATATTCGCTATGATTTGAATTATTTGGGCAAATTGCCAAATTTAAGAGCGATTGTACAAAGCCGTTCTGGTGTATGTACAGAGTATGCCAAACTTTACGACGCATTATTACGCTTAGCCGGAATTCCCTCAATGATAATTGATGGCGCAGCCTGCGGAGAATACGACCAATGCCGAGGTCACAGCTGGAATATGATTTTTGTTGATGGTAAATGGATTGAAGTAGATCCGACTTGGAATTTAATGTCAGGAATAGTTTCTTCTTCTCATATTTATTTTAACGATCAAGGCAAAGGGGAAACGATTCTGCAATATTATAACGATATGACAATTGATTCGAGTACAGAAATTGAGATGAAGACAGACTTGTAAAAAGCTTAGAAAGCCTTAGCTAAATCACCCGATTCGCCTCAACTTCAATCACCAAATTCACCTTATCTGCAACTCCGGGTAAACCGTAATTTAAGCCAAAATCTGAACGATTAATCGAGCCAGTTGCGCTAAATCCGATTGTGGGTTTTTGCGTAATCATGCTGATTCCTGATTTGTTAAATTTAGCATTTAATGTCACAGATTTTGTAACTCCGACTATTGTTAAATCACCGCTAATTTTTGCCGTTCTTTTTCCGGTCACCATAATTTTAGTGCCGACAAATTTTGCCACTTCATATCTTTCGACATTAAAAAAATCAGCACTTTTTAAATGCTGGTCAAATTTAAAAAGTCCGGTGTTTAAACTTTCAACTTTCACAATCACATCGACCAATGATTTTTCTGGATTTTTTTCGTCAAAAGTAATTATTCCTTCAATATTTGTAAATTTTCCCGATGGATGCGAATAACCGAAATGATCTGCAATCCAAGTAACACTGGCATGATTTTTCTCAATTACATATTCCTCAGCTTGTACAAGTTGCACTAAAAACATATAAGCAAAAATTGTCTCAAAAAATATTTTTAATTTCTTCATAATTTTTAAATTTTGTACTTTTTTTGGATAAATGAGCTTCTATTCTTAAGATAGAAAAAATATTTTTACACATGAATTATATCTACAAATGACGCGCTTTTGGATATTTCTATTCCTAATCGCACTTATTTTTCCCTTTGAAGCATCAGCTAGTAATGTTTTTGTCAGCGAAATGTGTAATGCGATAAACATTGTTTCTGGTCCTGCTGGTAAAATTTTCGCAGCTTTTGCGATTGTGTCAGTTGGAATTGGTTTTTTTACCGGCAAAGTTTCTTGGGGATTATTGGTAGGAGTTAGTGTTGGAACTGCTGCTATGTTCGGTGCGCCTTCAATTGTTTCAGCGATAACTGGAAAACCAACTTTTCAATGTTCTAATACCATTTATTACGGCGCTTGTGTTAACGGCGTTTGTCCTTGTCCAACCGGTTTTACAGGAATAACTTGTAACACATGCTCTACAGGTTACACTGGCGCTAGTTGCAACATTTGCGATTCTGGCTATAGTTCAGTAAATGGCACTTGCAAAAAATCATGCAATATAAACTCAATTCCAGGAATAAATCAAATCTCTGTTCTTCATGGCAGCACTTCAACTGCTTGCAATGTCGCCAATTATTCCGGCTCAATAAATTATACTTGCGATGACGGCTCTTTCACTTTAGCCAGCGGATCTAGCTGTTCCTGCAGCGGTAATTATACGGGCGCAAACTGCAGCAGTTGCGCAACTGGATATACCGGTGCAAACTGTATAACCTGCACTACTGGATATACTCAATATAATGGCAGCTGTCAGCAAGATTGTATGGTTAGAGGTCAATCTGGTATAAACGACATTACTGTAATTCCAGGGACAGGCACAATAAGCTGCACCTCACCGGCAACTGGGTTAGTAGATTATAATTGTTCGGGAGGAAATTTTTCTATTACTAGCGGATCATGCGTTCTCAACCCTACCAATAGCGGCTGCTTTAATATCTCTGAAGGAAACACTTTAACTATGACTGCCCCAGCAGGAAAAGTCTGGGCCGGAGTTACTTTTGCCAGTTACGGCTTGCCAAATTCTTGCGTTGTTAGTGCTTGCAATGCGGCGAGTAGTGTGGCAAAAATTTCTGAGGCTTGTATCAATAAAACAACCTGCTCAATTAGTGCAATTAATGAGATTTTTTCCGATCCTTGCGTAGGAACTGGAAAAAGATTACAGGTTATATTATATTATTATTAGGCTCAGAAAAATTAGTTATTAAGTTAACAAAAACCTTACAGAATTTTTTATCTACTTACTAGAGTCTCTCTAAACAAATCCTATGAATTTCCGATTATTATCTCCCATCGCCGCTATTTTTCTGTGTGCAGTTTTTTGTGCCAAAATTTCTTACGCCGATGAGCCAATTTACACTTGGGAAGAATGCGTTGAAATTGCGCGCAAAAATAATGCCGAATTACAATCTGCGCTCGCCAGCGAGAAGCAGATGAAAGCACTTGAAGGCGTGGCACGCGCTAATTATTTTCCGCAATTAACTGCGACTAGCAATTCTGGCCGCAGCTATACAAATTTAGGAAATCTTTCGTCATCAAATTCATTTTTCTACAATACAAACACCGTTTCTCTAAGCGCCAGTCAAAATATTTTTAACGGATTTCAAGATAAGGCTAAAATCGAACAAGCCAAAGCCAACTCGATGGTCGCAACGGCAAATATTGCAACTATTAAAGCTAAAATCAGTTATGATTTAAAAAATAGTTTCTCCAGTTTTACTTATGCCAAATCTTATACTAAGCTACTCGAAGAAATTATCAAAAGACGGCGCGACAATTTAAAAATCGTCGATTTACGTTTCAAAGGCGGCATGGAAAATAAAGGTTCACTGCTTTTGGCTCGTGCTTATTTGGCTGATGCGGAATATAATTTTTTACAGGCGCAAAATTTAAAAAACACTGCCCGCGCCCAACTTTGCAAAGCGATGGGAATTAATGATTGCGCGCCGTTCGACATCGAAAATTCAATCAACGTTAAATCACCTCTAAAAAATATTGAATTCGAAAAAATAGTTTTACAAATGCCACAACATGCACAAGCCGCAGCGCAAGAAAAAGCCTCGCAAGCCGGCGTTATCATTGCCGAATCCGCTTTTCTACCAATTGTAAATTTAACTGCGCTTTCCGGACAACGCGGCACAACTTATTTACCACAAAATGATTATTGGTCAGTTGGTTTAAATATTTCTCTGCCTTTTTTTACGGGCGGCAAAGATTATTTTTCAACAATAAGCGCCAGCGAAAGTCGCTCGGCCGCATCGCATAATCGTGAAACTGTTGATCGTCAGGCTTTAGCTGATCTAAAGCAATATTATGCTTCTTATATCGAAAATGTGGCAAAATTAAAAGTCAGTGCCAGTTTTAAAGATGCAGCACAAATGCGCGCCGAAATTGCGCGTAATAAATATAATAACGGTTTGCTTACTTTTGAAGATTGGGACGTGATTGAAAGCGACTTGATTAACCGCCAAACCACTTATTTACAAAACCAGCGCGACCGCGTCATTTCTGAAGCGGCGTGGGAAAATATTCAAGGCATAGGAGTTTTTAGTGAATAATCTTAAAGCAAAATTACTTTCGAAAAAAATATTGGCATTGCTCGTTTTAATCATTGCTGGCGCTGGATTTGGAGCAAAATATTATTTTCAAAAAAAAGAAAGTGATGTGCAATTGCGCGAAAATAAAGTTGAACGCGGCAATATTGAAATCACTATTCTTTCAACGGGAACTGTGCAACCAGAAAATCGTTTGGAAATTAAAGCACCAATTCCCGGTCGCGTTGAAAAGATTTTAATTAAGGAAGGTGATTACGTTAAAAAAGGGAAAATTTTAGCTTGGATGAGTTCGGCTGAAAGAGCGACATTGCTGGATTCAGCACAAGCAAGTGGCGAAGAAGAAGTTAAAAAATGGGAAGAAATTTATCGCCCCACTCCAATTATCGCGCCAATTGATGGCACTATTGTTTTAAAAAATATTGAAAATGGTCAAACTTTTACCACGACTGATGCAATTTTAGTAATGTCAGATCGCTTAACTGTTAAAGCACAAGTTGATGAAACTGATATTGCTTCAATCAAGTTAAAACAAGCTGCGGAAATTACTTTGGATGCTTATCCAGAAACTAAAATTTCTGCTAAAGTTGACCAAATTGCTTTTGAAGCAACCACCGTGAGCAATGTTACAACTTACATTGTTGATGTTTTGCCGAAAGAGATTCCGTCTTTCATGAGAAGCGGAATGACGGCGAATGTGAAATTTTTTATGGATGGAAAAAATGATGTTTTAACCGCACCAAATGATGCGGTGAAAATTCAGGATGGCAAATCAACTGTGATTGTTTTGCAAGATGGAAAGAGAGTTGAAAGAGAAATTGAAATTGGCATTACCGACGGCAAAAAAATCGAAGTGGTTTCTGGTTTGAATAAAGGTGATACAATTTTTTCAGCGCAAATAAAACCAAGAGATAAAAGCAAATCAGGTTCAAGCCCTTTCGCGCCAGCGCGCGGCGGTGGGAAAAAACGATAGCTTGAAGTAGAATTCAAAATCGAGTGGACCCCGTCGTAAAGACGGGGTGACAATATTAGGTAGATTCCCCCCCCACATTGTCACCCCGTCTTTACGACGGGGTCCACTCGATCTCAAAACAAAAACAAATCATGATCGAAATCAAAAACGTTACCAAAACCTATCAAATGGGCGACACAACAGTTCAGGCGCTTCGTGGCGTTTCACTCACAATTGAAGATGGCGATTTTGTTGCAATCATGGGTCCTTCCGGTTCGGGCAAAACTACAATGGCAAACGTTCTGGGACTTCTCGACGTTCCAAGTTCTGGCTCTTATAAATTAAACGGCCGCGAAATTTCGCAACTTTCTGAAGATGATTTAGCAGTTTTACGCCGCGAAGAAATTGGCTTCATCTTTCAACAGTTTAATTTACTCCCACGCATGTCTGCGGCAGAAAATGTCGCTTTACCTTTACTTTATTCGGGACATGAAAATGAAGAAAAATTCGAATATAAGCTTTTAAAAAATGTTGGTTTAGGAACCAGATCCGATCATAAACCAAAAGAACTCTCTGGCGGACAGCAACAGCGCGTAGCAATAGCGCGATCACTTGTCAATAAACCAAAAATGATTTTAGCTGATGAACCAACGGGAAACCTTGATTCAGTAAGCGAAAAAGAAATCATGAAAATTTTGCATGATTTAAATGAACAAGGCATCACGATTGTAATAATTACTCACGAAGATGAAATTGGCGAACAAGCTAATCGCCTAATTCGCATGCGCGACGGCGTAATTCAATCAGATGAAAGGAAAAAAACTTTTAAAAAACGCGAAGCTAAAAAAGCTGCGATTGAAATTGAAACTACAGCTAAAATTAATACCGCCGAAATTGTCGAATATTTCCGACAAGGTTTAAAAACGCTTTTGGCAAATAAAGTTCGCACCTGTTTATCAATGTTAGGAATTTTAATTGGCGTTGCCGCAGTTGTTGCAACACTTGCAATTGGAAGTGGTGCGCAGCGCGCAATTGAAAAACAACTAGCTTCGCTTGGTTCAAATTTAATTGTTTTAAGATCGGGAGCGGTGCGCGTTGCAGGAGTTTCGCAAGAAGCCGGCGCTACAACCAGACTTAATTTTGAAGATGCTAAAGCTCTAAAAAATGAACTCTCCGAAGTAAAAGAAGTTTCACCCAGCGTTAATGGACGAGGTCAGGTAACTTTTTTAAATAAAAATTGGAGCACCCAAATAATCGGCGCTTCGCCACCTTACGCCAGAATTCGCGCTGCTCAACCTTTGGTGGGAAGATTTATTACTGACGAAGAAAATTCTAAACGTGCAAGAGTTGCAGTTATCGGCGAAACTGTGATTTCAGAATTATTCGGCGATAAAAATCCAATTGGAGAAATGATTAAAATCAATAAAGTAAATTTTCAGATAATCGGGATTTTACCTCAAAAAGGCGCCAATGGCTGGCAAGATCAAGATGATGTAATTGTGATTCCAATTTTAACTGCAATGTATCGTTTGTTGGGCAAAGAATATGTTGATTCGATCGATATTGAAGCCAAAAACGCCGAAAGTGTTGATGATATGCAAGAAAAAATTATGGATTTAATGTATGCCCGAAAACGCGTGCCTTTTTCGCAACGTAAAGATGCTTTTCAAATTCGTAACATGGCTGATATTAAAGAAACTCTATCCGAAAGCAGCAAAACAATGTCAATTTTACTTTCTTCAATTGCGGCAATTTCGCTTCTAGTTGGCGGAATTGGCATTATGAATATCATGTTGGTTTCAGTCACCGAGCGCACTAAAGAAATTGGTTTGAGAAAAGCGATTGGCGCAAAGAAACGCGATATTTTAATGCAGTTTTTAGCAGAATCAGTTGTTGTGAGCGTGATTGGCGGTTTGGCGGGCATTATTTTGGGAGCTGGAAGTGCAAAAATTTTATCAACACTTGCGGGCTGGGATACTTTGGTTTCGATAAATTCAGTATTATTGGCTTTTTCTTTTTCAGTTTTTATCGGACTTTTATTTGGAATTTATCCGGCGCGAAAAGCTTCTAATCTAATGCCAATTGATGCTTTGAGATATGAATAGAAATAAAATTACCCGTATGTCCCATAGACATACGGGATGGGGATCCCCGCAAAGCGGGGCGCGACTCGTGTCGCGTTTCCGTATCCCGAAGGGATAAAGGACTAAAATTATTTTTACTGCTTTATCAAAAAAAATAAATGTAATGTTTTTTAAGCTTTAAAAAAGGTGATTATCCATTAAGACACAATTGATGTGATCCTGAGTCTTTCGAAGGATGATTCAAAACCGAAACTAGAATCACCCTTCGACAAACTCAGAGTTGACCTCGAGCTTTTTTTGAATCAAGCTATAATTATATTAAAAAAGAACAAAATTTTCCCTCAACAACCAAAACTAAATTTATGACCATTTCAATGTATGATGCTTTAATTCCTCTTTCCATTAACAACTTGGAAAATCTTTCTGCGATTTTGGCAAAAGCTGAATCACATGCGCAATCGAAAAAAATTGATGAAAGCATTTTCATCAATGCCCGTTTATTTCCTGATATGTTACCTTTTTTGCGCCAAGTACAAATTGCCTGCGACACTGCCAAAGCAGGCGCAGCAAGACTTGCAGAAATTGAAGTTCCAAATCATCCTGATGTAGAAAAAACTTTTGGTGAGCTTCAAACCAGAATTAATAAAACCATCGAGTTTTTAAAAACTATTAAACCAGCGCACATCAACGGCAAAGAAGAATTGAAAATTAGCTATATTCAGCGTGAAAAAGAGAAAAATTTTATCGGCTTGCCTTATTTGTTAAACCACACTTTACCGAATCTATTTTTTCACATTACAACGGCTTATGCAATTTTAAGACATAATGGCGTTGAGATTGGGAAGAAAGATTTTTTGGGTAATTAAATCGGCAATGAATTGTGATTTAGATTATGCCAATTTTTTACATGCCTCAATTTGATTAAAGTCAGGTCAATGTGAAATATGGATTTGGAGATCTGATCTGTTGCAGTTTTTAAAAGGTTTTTTCCAACTTTTGAGCGCTTTTTTAGTAAAATTTTGAAAAATATCTGGATATATTTTGAAAAATTTTGCTAAAAAATAAGCCGAAATAGGACGAGATATGGAATAAAAATAATTAACTAATCTATCCCTCTAAATCTGAATCTCAGCCTTATCACTCAAATATTTCCGCAAATCATGCGGATGAAATTCGGTAATATTTTTATGCACCTTGTGACTTACTTTTAATTGGGTTTTTTTATCCAATGCTTCGAATAAGAAATTCAGCATTTTATGAGGCGCAATCAAAATTAATTCGTCATATTGATCACAATTAACTGATTCACATAAAAAATGCGAAATCTCATGCGCAAAATGCTGCCTTTCAACATCTTTGATATCGGTATGAGGTTCAATTGCATGTCTTCCTGATCCAAAACTATCAAAAGTGCGACCCGGTTTATCGTTTGGTTCGCTTTCAAATTTAATTTCTTTAATCAATTGCGGCTCACCTTTTTTATTTTGTCCTTTATCCCTTCGGGATACGGAAACGCGACACGAGTCGCGCCCCGCTTTGCGGGGATCCCCATCCCGTATGTCTATGG
>Ga0214919_10000672_pt1 | contig 58104 bp, 91 predicted proteins | sample LL1503_MetaG_FD_177994 | JGI IMG/M metagenome (GOLD analysis project Ga0214919, IMG submission 177994) | Freshwater microbial communities from Lake Lanier, Atlanta, Georgia, United States - LL-1503 | ecosystem: Environmental > Aquatic > Freshwater > Lake | place: USA: Georgia | collected... | reverse complement strand
TATGATAAAATGATCACAAAGGGATAATAACCACAATGCGTCACAATCTTTATAGTTTTCAACAAATACTAAGTTAGGTAATTTAATATTTTCTTTACACCACTCTATATCGTCACTTAAAACAATTATTTTATCACAATGAGGTAATTGTTTAAATGACTCATTGATATAATCCATAGTAATAACAGGATGTCTTCTTGGTTGTGTTAAATAATCACCTCTTCTGACGTTTATTGCACCAACAACACTATCATTTAAAAATGGAAAATCATTTATTGCTTTCTTAATAAAACTTAATGTTGGAGAAAATAGATCTTTTATAACTTCACTATATTTTATAAAATATTTTTCAGTTTGGTACCACCCAGCAAAAACCGTTGGTTGGGTATCATCTGGTATTACATCATCGTAATGAAATGGTGCCCATATGTGTTTTGATTTATCTTGTGATGGGGTTTGAAAAATATTAAAATCAATTTTTCTAAATAATGTATTTTCTAAATGTTTACTTGATGATTCTCCGTATGGTGCAACAAATTGTCTATTATATTCTAAAGATTTAGCTACACCATGTGCAAGTTGAAACATCATATTACCAGTTCTACCTTGTAATCTACTTGTAATATAATTCCTTTCTAATATGCTACCCTCTTTTCTCATCTAATAAATTATTTTTTTTAACCACCCCATAACTACTTTTAAATATGACGACACCAACACTATTACCTGACGCATCTAAATCACTCTTACCATCTCTTTGTGGTACCGCTATTGGATTAACTAAATACTTAACGATATTGTGTCTTTGACCTAACCAACCGTCAATTGCACAATCAACAAATGGATGATACTCATCTAGTATTCTTTTAATTGCACTTCTTTTATATCCAATAGCATGTGTAGTTAAAATTGTTGGAGCTTTCATTAACGTTTGTGACACGATGTCAACCTCTCTTATTGGGTGACCTCCAAAATATATCATTTCCCAATCTGGAAAATCTTTTAATTCGTCTAATGCATTTTCACATAATGTAATTCCCAATAGTTCATTTGGGTCATTATAAAAATACGCATCATCTTCAAATATTATAACATTTTCTGTTCCTTCGTTATAAATTTTTTCAAATAATTTATAATAGGTTGACGCGCAATAATAATGTTTTTTAATTGGGTCTGGTTCAACTATTGAATCTTCGGCAGATATCCGTTCAAAAAAATCTTTTAAACCGTATTTTGACATTTCAGTTTCGAATTCCTCACGTCTATCGGTACGTCTATCTAAATTAATGTAATAACCCTTAGAAAAATAATCATTAATCTTCATTCAATAACTTTTTACAATAATCAATAAAAACTTTTTGTTTATCCCAAACTCTTATTTGGAAATTATGGAATGTTCCACTTTCAAATTCAGTCCCGTTGCCGTAACCAAATGGTTTGTAACCAAAACTACCGTCGTATCGCCAAGTAATGTTAGTTAATGTTTTAGTAGGGTATGCAAGTACAATTCTTCTTCCCTGTTTTTCATTTTCTCTTGTGAATTGTTCAGCAACATCGACCTCAGTAATATGTCCTTCGGGATTCGGGTAGTGTGTAAATTTGAAATTTTTACAATTTGATTCTTCCCATAATTTTCTAGTAAAACTTAAAAAACTAGGTGCTGCGAATGGTGGTGTTTTATGTGGATTTACGTCAAATACGTTAGATGCTTGTGCATTACCGTATATTGTATTATTATCGGAAATAATATCAATTGCCCTTGTTATACAATCATGACTAATTGGTACACTATCCACATCAAAGAATGTGATTGAATCCCAATCACTTCTATTTTCCAAATATTCTTCAATTGCCTCAGCGTGTATATCATTTCTTGTATTATCCTTAAACGGTATTTGTTCTACTTCAATTCCAAAAAAATCAAAAACTTTTTTTTGTAATTCAACTATTTCATTTGGTAAATCATTACCATAGAAACTAACTATATTATGTTTCATTTATAATTTGTTAATTAAATCAACCCACATTTGACCGATTTTATTAACATTAAAATTTGATATGATATGATTCTTACCTCTATTTCTAATGTCTTCTTTTATTTGTGGATTTGATTCTAAGTATTTTATTTTTGCAACAATATTATCTGTAATTGTAAACTTACCATCCAAATCCTTAGTTAAAGATTCGTTTTGCATTTTCTCAACATCTACTCCCTCGGGAAAATCTAACCATTGACAGAACCCTTCAAAATTTTCGGGTAATGCACCTAATGGATATGTCACAACAATAGCGCCTAATGCAATTGCTTCCGCAACAACACAAGAGAATGTATCTTTATGTACATCTTGATATGGAGTATATAATGGATAAATAAAATACTCACTCTCAGCTATATTTGTAAAAAGAGTTTTCTTATCTACACCATTATGTAAGTTAAAAAAAGAATCAGGATGATGATGTGTTGCCATTAAGTAATCAAACGCATGGAATTCACTATCAGGATAGTTTAATTTTCTAACCGCTTCAATTGCAACATTACCTCCACGTGCCCAAGCAGCATGAAATACAAACTTATGTGGTTTTCTTGTTGGTTTTGAATAAATTACTTCATTAATCATTTCATCCATAACAGGATTTGGAATTAATGAGAGTTGTACATTCATGTCCTTTTCTCTATCAACAATTGATTTAGTTAAACCTCCTGTCATCTTTTTTTCCCATTCAGAAATGTGAACGAATCCTAATGATAGATTATTATTCTTAGCAAAACTGACGATTTGATCTATACCATAAACCCATTGCATATGTGACCAATAAATTAAACTTTTGGTTACCGTAATTGGTAATTTGTCATAATCGTGGAACCATAACATACTAATTAATATGTCAAATTCTTTATTATCAATACCTTCAAATTCTATGTTTGTATATTTTACACCATAGAATTCTTCTCCAGGTATATACACACGACCTTTAGCTTTATATTCCTCTTCTAATCTTGGTTCTAATTTATCGGCAACAAAGACAACTTCATGTCCTTGTTTTGCGAGGTATTCGGCAACCAATACTGAACTTGTGTCGGTTCCTGAACCACCACCACTACCGTATCTTAAATTATAACCATTAAGGTAATTACTTCTTCTACTGTTTCCAATAACTATAAATGCTATTCTCATTAGATTGTTTTTTCGTATCGATCACTCCATTGTTTATCTTCATCAAATAAATACATCACAATCTTACCAGGTTTTTCAATACACTCTAAATTAACTGTAGTTTTATTATTTTCTAAATTAACATATTGAGGGGTTTCTTCAATTGTAAAATCTTTTCTATATAATTCAATACCTGCACTTGTGTGAATTGCAAAAGTCATAAATTTAGGTTTAGTAAATTCAAACTTCTTAAAGAAATCTAAATCCCACTCTAAGCTCAAATCATATTTGTTTTTAATAAATTGATTTTCCCAATCTGATGGATTTGGGGGTTCTTTAACTTTTATTGTGTAATCTTGAATAACACATTTTTTAAAATCAAACCCACCATATACTTCATAGTCATGTAAAGATCTATCAGTTCCTAAACCGTAAATTCCCATATCAATATCATAATTTTCTGTACCAAATAGTTGACGGGTTTTATTACGAGCGTAAACATCACGTTGACCACTTGTTTTCTTTGTCTCACTATTCGTTCCATGATCATCCCAATGTTTAACACGGTAGTTTCTTGTATACTCATGCCACATAACCATACGGTATGGACTATAGAAATCATAACCACTTGTAAACGCACGAACACTTAATGTTGTCTCTTCAGTATAACCACCAAAATAGATATCTGGATCATATGGAACTTCTTTAATGAACTTACCGTAAGTGAAATAGAAGTGACCACTTATTGTTCTTGCTTTAATGACGTTAGTTCTTGTTTTATAATCTTGAATATACCAAGGCATACTCATCAATAATCTATCACCACTAAATTCATATTGTGACATTAAACATGGAGTTGGAATCCATTTTTCCTCAGGTTCGTTTGGATTGAATGGGGTACAGTACGTTGAAATAATAGGTTTTTTAGATAACTTCTTTGCCTGTTTGAAATCTTCTAAAACAATTACATCCCAATCTTGTACAAATCTGTGATGTGAGTCAATTTGTAATGTATATTCTTCATCATCATATAATGTATTGGTGATGTGTCTTGCCCAACCTAACCCTTCACTTTCACCGTAGTGATGTTTACTAATTCTAAATTTTTCAATACCGTCAAACATTGTAATAGGTTCACTACTATCATATTGCCAACAAATACCGAATGTTAAATTTTGTGGATTTTTTGCCTTGTTAATCATATCCTCAATTGTTGGGATTAACTCAGGGTCTCTGTAAGATGCGATCTGTACAAAAATTTTTCCTTTCTTCATGTATAATTAATTTTTATATAATATAACAAATAAATGTGGAAAACAAAAGTCATCTAAATTTCTTTTTTTATTCATTTTTAATTATTATTTATAAAGACAAATTTTAATGATAATGAATAAGATATATCAACCTATTGTAATCGAAATGACTAATGACATCATCACCGATTTAACTGAAAGTGAGTTTTTTGCCGATTACGAGATTCAATCTACCGTATTTGCGGAGAAATACCTGTTAGACAAATTAACCGAGAAATTTATATTAGGTGAATTAGAAAATGAGGACGATGAATTTCTTGGAGTGTTCAACGATGACGAATTTGAGGTGGTTTTACGTGAGATTGTTGCTGGAAGTGTTTTATATGAACTAAAAGAAAGAGGATTAGTTGACTCGTATGAAGATGATACGACTGAGGAGATGTTTTTTCTAACAAAAAAGGGAAAACGTGTTATGAAAAAGAAAGATGGGTTAATTTAAGAGTGTTTTATGATCAATTCACCCAAAACTTCAATTAAACCCACTAATTTTTGAAACTCAACTTGTTGGATATCAACAGTTTCAGTCAATTTACATAATTTATTTAAATTTTCTTTAAATTCTGTTTTTGCCTCCTCTAATTTAAACTTACCTTCAGAGGCTTTCTTGTAATATGGTAATTTTACCTTAAAATGGTGGTAAGTCAACATAGAAGGTCCACCTTTTTTCTTTGCGTCTTCAGTAATTTTGGTCGCACCCTTTAATCTCTTTGATGAAAACTCGTCAAACCCGATTTTTTCCGATTCTACCAATAAATCACTAAATTTTATCATTTTTTCTTTTCTTCTATGGGTTGAGAATATAAACTTCTCTTATAATTCCTAATTTTATCTTTAACAATTGACAATAACTTCTGTGAATTGGTCAAATTTGAAGAAATCAAAGAAACTCTTGATTTTGTAAGGGTTTGCAATCCACTTGGAATAGAATCTTCCAATTTTCTTAATTCTTTAACTGTTTCATTAAGAGAATTTTGTAATTCTTCAATTTTGAACTGAACTCTACTGAACTCATTACGAGAAACTTTGGAGGTTTGTTCCATTAAAACTTTATCTAATATATTTTTTACCTGATTTTCGGTAATAATGATTTTTTCCATAAATTTTACTATAAACCGAAGCTTTTTTCTTCTCTATCAGTTAATTCACCATCTTTCTTCATACCGTCCTTAATGTAAGTTCTAATTAATTTAGAAACGGTGATGTCTTTATGATTTGCAACCTTCTCAATTTCCTTGTAATAAGCCGGTACAACCCTGAAAGTCAACATTTTAATAAGTTGTTTGTGTTTAGGTTGGTCTGAATGTGGTTTTTCTCCTGAAGCCTGCATTTCTTGGTATTTCTTAGAAGCCATGTGTATATGTTTTTATATAAATATTTTGTATTACAAAAGAAAATCGTTATTATATAATATAAATGATATTTTATGTCTGAAGAGAAACCACAAGTAAATCCGGTCATTAAAGAAATTGAGGAGAAATATCCCGAAATGACCAAAGAATTCAAAAAAATAATGAGAGACCAATATGAGACCTTTTGTAAAAAACAGTCCAATTATGGTCCTGATAACATCGCCTTAGGTAAGGATTTAAGTAAGGAGGAAGATCGTAAACTGTCCCAAATGGGACTTTGGTTCCGTATGAACGATAAGATCCAAAGAATCAAACAACTCGTTGTTTTGGGGGCTAAGGACAACGTAGGGGAGGCTGTGGATGACACTTACCAAGACTTATCGGTTTATTCCATTATTGCTCAATTAGTAAAGAACGGTAAATGGGGAAAATAGATATTTTAAAATAAATTGAGGGTCAAGGGGTTAAGTTAATAAAAACTTATCCCCTTTTCCATTTTTAGAACAAAAATAAAAGTATTTATTAAAAACGAAAAGACTTATGAATGTAAACATTAACCATCCGTCGTTCATTTCATTTTTGGAGAATGTATCGGCGTCTATTTTATCTAATGTGACGATCAGTAATTACTTCTCCTTAAATCAAGATAAGAAATTAGGTGTTCAGTACATGGTCTTAAAACTGATGAAAAATGCTGTTAAAGTAAGAGCAAAACTGACAGATTTAGAATTAAGGAGTTTTGTTAGTGTTCTTTGGAAGAAGAACGAAGAATCGGAGAATTATGAGTTTGCTGCAATTCTAAACGACATTGCTGAGAACTTTGACGCGGTTAATGATGTAACCTCAAAACCAACTAAAAGAACAACCAGGACGATTAAAATAGATAAGAACAATGGGTAGAACTATTGACATAGGATCCAAAACATACTATGCAAAGCAAACTTTGAAGTGGTGTGAGAAGTATTTTGGTCTATGTGATAGAAAGAGGAGAAAATTAATTTTTAAAGTTAGTGATAGAAAGAGGAAAATGGGGAATTCTGACATTTACGGAAACTACTGTTTTTGGAGAAATACAATAACCTTATATCTACCAAATAACACTACCATACATGATATCGTGGCAACTATGATTCATGAATATACCCATTATTTACAATCTCGTACAAAATATAGAAATTACGAAAAAACCCATTACTATTCTCAAAACCCGTTGGAGAAAGAAGCTAAACGTAATGAGGAAAAATATACTAATATGTGTTTAAAACACATTAAAAAAAATATGTAATTATATTATATCTTTTACAATCTCAGCTTCGGGAATTTCAATTAAAAAAAGGAGAGTATCATCATTATTAATTCTACTTTTAACAACAATATCACATCTCCAATGTTCCTTCAAATCGTTAACAGAACCTTCCACAATACGATCTTGTTTTAACTTTTTATAAATATAATAAAGTTTATTTTGATAATTTACTAATTCTTTATTTAACATTACTTGAATTTAAAACCTGTTAATTTTTCTATGTCCGTTTTTGAAACTTTATTGTTATTTATACCGTCGGGATTGGATAAATCGTTTTCAAACAAATAAGCAAACCATTCTTTACTTTTAACAACATAAAACACCTTCCAACACTGTTTTGGTACAGAAACTTTACCTATTTTTTTAATTTCACCAATATTTCCTGCCCATATGTGAACTGAGTCGGTTATTGTTGCAACATCTCTGGTTAAAGTTTCTAATGATTTCCAATCACCAGCATTTAATCTATGATATTGTGCCACCATATTGGAAAAATAAAAACACTCATCTTGTATTGCCGGTGTTTGACATTGATTTGATTTGGCCGGCATTAAATGACCTCTATCAAAACCACTACCAACGTAATCCGCGGCTAAATTAGTCTCACTAACCAATAATGGGTCAGGTTTAAAATTATCTTTTCTTGGTATTGGTTTTTCACAAGCAACTTTTGCTTTAGTTTCCCACCATTCAACCATCACGGGGTATTTCTTTGATTTACTGAAATGTGATGTATAATTTGTGTGTTTTAACACTACCACGTCTTGTGCAAAAGTGAATACTGTTATTAATAATAACATTAAAGTCATCAATGTCACACCCAAATAAGAACCTAAATTTTTTCTCATAAATTGCTTTCTTTTAAATACTCGTAAATCTCCAAAGCAGTATTATTATGAACAATAAATTCACTATAAGGTATGTTATTAACATCCAATGTTTGTTTAATGTCCTCATCAATTTCGATAGCTTCCTGTAAGTCCTGAAGTCTACCATTTGTATCATATGTCTCATCATTTCTTTTTAATAATATGTTTATGTTGTTATATCTTTTAAATAAACTCCAAAGGAAATTACTTAAACCTGACATTGAGTAGTGTGATGCTGGGTAACCTTCACCGTATCGTTGTTCGTAGAAACAACCTAATACTATTGGTGAATCAACAATGATATAATCGACTTTACCATAAAGACGACTAATGTTTCTATGTTGATTCGCAGTAATAAAAAACTGATCTTTTAATTGAGACACATTTCCTTCCCACGCAACTTCTTTTGGGAACTCATAGGTATATTCGACACTCATATGGTGTTTTTTCATCTCGGTAAATAAACCTGATGCTTGTGTGGATTTACCTATACCAGGCCCACCAAAAAAGTTAATTATCTTACTCATATCTTACCTAATATACATAAAAAAAGGGAGTTTGTGAAATCTCCCGTATATTAATTTATATATGTTTATTTTGTCCCCCGACAACAAAAATAAATAAGTTATATATTCGTAAAACACCTAAAAATGATATGTCTATTTGTCAGATTAAAATTAATTTGGGTTTTAAAGTAAGTCAACTTAAATAAATTCAATTTTTTATTTTAAAATATACTATTTATAGAATTATTACTATGGAACAACACACAATGGAATTAATTGGTATGGTTTTAGTTGCTGTTATTACGGCATTAGTTGGTCCAGCAGGACTTGAGTATGTAAAGGCTAAACTATCTAAACCAGTCTCAAAAGACATCGTCAAAGATGACATTGAAAGAAATCTGGTTATTTTTGATGAAATATCAGAAATTAGAGATATGTTAGATGCAGATAGAATTTGGATATCTCAATTCCATAATGGTGGTCATTTTCTTCACACTAATAAATCAATTCAAAAGTTTTCAATAACATATGAGGACGTTAAAGTTGGTGTTAGTAGTATTATTCATTTATTCACTGACATTCCACTATCGTTATATTCAAGATCTATGAACTACATTATGGAAAATAAACATTTGTGGATTTCCGATTTTAAAGATGACACCGTCGCAACTTATGGATTAAAGTCAGCAGCGGAAGCGACGGGAACTAACGCATCATATGTAATCGGGTTGTTTGATATTGTAACAGATAAGTGTATTGGAACCATGGGAATTGATTATAGAACCAAAAAGAAATTAACACAAACACAAAAAGATTTTTTAATAGAGAGAGGTAGTCGTTTGGCTGGATATTTATCAATATACCTTAAATCAAAGTAATACATTATGAAAAAATACATATTCACGGAAAATCAAATTAAAAAGATTATAGACAGTCAAATTACCGAAAGTCAAGATTTACAAGAACAAACAATGGTTGATGATCAAAAAATGGCAATTAATGCGGGTACGAAAGCTTTCTTAGATGCTAAAAAAATCCAAGGTAAGGATTTAACAGATAGAATTAAACAATATCAATTATCTATACCAAATTGTGAACCAACAGGTCATATGATGGATTGTAAGGACATGTTACCTGAAAATGACAAAAAACTATGGCAATCGCTTATAAATAAGAATAAACCATTATTTGATAAGGCATTAGATTGGTTTAATCGTATGTTGGGTTTAGGAACAGGTAGTGGTTATTAAAATATAATTTAATATGAGTTATACCCAAATATTTTTTATGATATTTGGGTTTTTCTTTTAATATACATTACCTTTGTGTCTTAATCAAAAAATAGATTTATGTCTGAAGAGAAAAATGAGAAGAAATGTTCGGGTTGTAAAACACCGAAAACACTTGACAATTTTTACAAGAACAAGTTAGTTTTAGATGGTCACAGTAACTACTGTATTGACTGTACAAGGGAGAATTCAAGGAAATATTTCCAAAGAAAGAAAGAAAAACAGTCTAAAAGTGAAACTGATAGTTTAATTAAATTGGCTCTTTTTGGTGGTCAAACCAACGATGTTAGCACAACTGACGCTGATAGTTTAATGAAAGTTCTTATGATTGAGAGGTTATTAAAGTCTGTAACTGATGAATTATCCACCCTTAAGAAAAATCTAACGAGCTCCGACATGTTTATATCTCAATAAATTACCTGTTTTTATGTCGATAAAAGGTTTTTATTATATATTTATGTAGTATGAATATCCAAGATTTAGTTTATGAGGTTATAGTGGAAGAGGTAAAAAATAAGAAATTATTTAACTTTCTATTAAATAAGTGGTTTGGGTCAAATCCAACCCCCGAACAAATTCAACAGGTTGAGAGTGATTTAACATTATTTATGGAAAAACAAAAAAGTTTAACCATTAATAATCCAGCGGTTTATACTTTTTTAATGAGACACGATGGTAATCACGGATTACCCGCATTTGATCAATCTAAATTAATGGACATTAGTCAATATAATTTAGAGGAAATTGAATCTTTATTACATGAATTTAGAGACGCCACATTAACGGCAGGAGATGAGGATGAATTTAAAGGTAAATTAACATCCGACGAAAAGAAGGTTGCCGCATCTAAAAAATTATGGTTAAGTGATAGAGATGCCGTTGTTAATGAAGAAGGTTTTAAAGTTCACTTTGTACCTGACGCTAGAGAAGCCATTAAATATGGTTTTTATCAGCAATATATGTCTGAAGAAAAGTTCCAAATGAGATTGCGTCAATGGTGTGTAACAGGTAGAAATACATCAGATTCTCGTTCTAATTTATGGGGAACATATAGACCAAGAAGAACGTTTTGGTTTGTTATAGATGAGTCTAAAAATCCTGAAAACAACCCAAATAGTGAAGTTTATAAATATTACATAGGTGCATTACAATATTGTGAACGTGATCAAGGTTATACCGGTTTTAAACTCACCAGCATGTTCAATGATGGTGATAATCCTAAAACATGGGAAGAGGTTGTTAGAATTTATCCACAATTATCTGAACATAGGGATTTATTTGAATATAAAACATATGATGAGGCTGAGTTGTTTGATAGGAATGTGGCTAATAGACTTACTGAAAGTCCAGGTAGACATGAATTTGCTGCGGCAAGAAGAGAGTTAAAAAAGGCTTACTTAGAAGGAGGTGGTGTGGTTTCAACTGAAAAGTCTTGGAAAAGTATGGATACTAATCTTAGAGACATGTACATAATAACTACCGTAGCAGGAAATGCTGTAGACAAATTTTCAACATATGAATTGCTGTCGGCAATTAAAAAAGTTGGTAATGAATTTAGATTATTAGATAATACACTTAAATCTTTAGGTTCAAGATTAGACCAACAAGGAAGAGTGACTAATCAAAGTTTAGGTGATTTAGGGGTTGCATTCATTTACCAACATTTAATGCAAAATGAATTTATCACCGCTAGAACAAGTATTGATAATCCTAAAATTAGGTTATATAAAAGTAAAAAGAATAAAAAGAAATTTGGTCTTTATCATTTAGGTAAGATTGATTGGGTTATTCATGATGGAATTAAATTTGAGCCAGATTATACCGAATCATCAACTATTTTATATGTCGACGATCAAGAAAAATCATATTTAGTTGAAACATATGTGGTAGGTGAAAATGGTCCTGTCGATAATCGTTCTCTTTATTGTGTTTATCCAATTGATGAGGACAACGAATTGGCTGGTGGTCACTTTATTGGTGCAAGACAATGGGAAGCTTTAGAAGGAACTAAAATGCATCCTAAGGATGAAGAAAATGACGATGACGATTCAAGAAGATTTACAGATTTAAATCCTGAAACGGATGTAGATATAAAAGAAATGTATTAAATGAAAAAGGGACTATAAAGTCCCTTTTTTTATGATAATAATGAATAATATTCTTTAAAGTGTTTTATACGATCTGCAAGACCTATTGTTCCACCGTTTACTCTTTTAGTTATAGATGTTACAACCGCATCGCTTGCACCACCATCTGCCATTTTATGTAATCCGTTCTTATTGAAGAACCAAGCTGCAGATAATAAAGCGTAAGATGAAGCCACCTTCTCAGGGTTAGCTGACATATCTTCATTAATTGATTTACCAAACGCAGTGTAGTTGTCTTTACCTGTTAATTGAATATAACCACGTCCACAGAATTTAGCTCCATCTCCTGAAGACTCAGGACCATTACCCATTCTTCCACCGTAAACCTTATTTGCGATCTTTTCAGGTTTTCTTTCGTATGGTTGTGCAGATTCTAAAGTAGGAAAATATTTCTTAAATGTTCCGTTTAAACCTTTAGCAGAATAATTCAAATTTTCCTTTGTAAGTCTAAATCCACCACTTTCGTGACCACATTGAGCCAAGAAATGTGCAAGTCTTAATGGAGTGTTAATCTCGAATTTAGCTGCCGTGTCGGGAATTTGAGCAATAACAGCATCAGGTATATGTCCTCTTAACCCTTCTAATTTTAATCCACCAACACTTTTAATTGGTGCAGGTTCAGTAATAACCGTAGGTGCGCTAACAGGTGCAGACTCCGAAATACCCATTATTACTGACCAAGTTTTATCACCAACAATTCCGTCAGCGGTTAATCCATTAGATGATTGCCAAGCCTTAACAGCCGCTTCAGTTTTAGGTCCAAATTTACCTATGGGATCAACACCCAACTTAACTTGGAGTTTTTTTACGTCTTCTCCTTCTGATCCTAATTTTAATAACATAATTTTGTTTTATTATAAATACATGTTTTTTTTGATTTTAAATGTATTTATATAGAAACAATTTGATATGTCAAAAAAAGTAGTTAGGTTAACCGAGTCTCAACTTAGAGACATGATTAAAAAAGTAGTAAGTGAACAAGCAGTAGCGCAGACACCAGCAGCAGCGGCACAAAAATCAGTAAATAATGATCCAGATTATAAAACGGCTTGGGGTGTTATGAATCTATTAATTCAATCCATTGAGGGTGTTGGAACAAATGAGGCTGGAGTATTAAAAGCCGTACAAGGTGTTACATCGCAAAGAATTTATAACTATCTTTTACAAATACTTCAGAAGTCACCAATGGTTAAACAAAAAACAGGTTCTAATTACTCACTAGTAATGGAATATATATTAACTGACTTCCAAATACCTGTGGTTGATAAACCTATGTACACATCTCGTCAAATAAATGTAAATAAAGATGAATGGGGTGATGGTGGAATGGCAAAAAAACATCAAGGTAGTCAAATTACCTATGCTTGTGCAAAGATTTTGTATAAATACAACGAAAAAGAAATGAACGCTCTTTATCAAGGATCTGATGAAGATAGACCAGTTTAATACTAAAATATAATATTTAACATAAAAAAAGGGGATTTATATCCCCTTTTTTAATTGTAAATCTTTGTATAGGTACACTACAAGCGTTGGAATTAAAAAGTATTTAAACACCACATTGTTTATGATTTCAACAGGTAATCTACTACTACTGTGAATCCAATAAAGATAGTTCTCTGTAATGTTTAACACACCAAAAATGAAAACTAATGCTAATAATAAAATTTGTACTTTTTTCATGATTTTTAATTTAGACCACAAAGATATGGATATATTTCGAATATCCAAAAAAATATTAAAAATATTTGTATAATTTTATTTTAATTATACTATTTGTTGTGTGTCCCACAATAAGGACATATAGGTAAGGATTTCTTTTTTTTGTGAGTTGTTTGGGTAAATTTCTTTCTACAGTTCTTACAAGTTAGGAATTTGGCGTCCTTGTCTTTTTCATTTTGTTTCTTATATAATTCTATACTTCTTATAATTTGATTATATTTGTCGTCCGATAAATCAAACTGTCCAATATCGTTCCACCATTTAACAGAACCGTTTTTTGGAAAATGAATTGCTTGTCTAACCCATTCTTGACCTGGTTCAGGATGTTCTATATTCCATAGTGTTATAACATTTGTATCATGTTCCCAATTTGGTTCAACTCTTTCACCATTAGTATGAGGTTCGGTAATCCAAATAATACGTTTACTAACCAAATCAAAAAAGTTTAATATCTTTCTTTCATTAGTTTTTTCATTTTCACTCAATCTATCTGCGAATTTATATCTTAAAGGATTGGACATTCTTTCTGCTTTACTAAATAATCTTTTTTTTCTTGTAAATGCAAAACTCCTACTTCTCTCATCAACCTCCTGTTCTTTATTAACGTGACCACACTTGTGGCAAGTATAAGGATCTTTTCCGCTATCGGATAAATCCCATTCCCACCCACATTTAACACAATGAATTTTTTTAACCGACTTCTTTAAATTCTCTAATTGACTTTCCGATATTAATATTCTCATTTTATAAACGACATTAATTTTAGTTTATTTTCTTTTAGATCTAATTCGTAGTTAGTCACATACCTTGGTAAATTTTCAACTTTAACATCTCTATTATAAAAAACTTCACTATTATCTTTATTAACAAAATCAATTTTAACGGTACCTTTTTCACAATCAATATGTGTTGATCTAATAATAACTTTAGCATGATCATTTTCAAATCTATCTTTTCCTTTAAATAAAGTTTTCATTATATAATTAAGTTGTTTTCTTAATTCTATACAACGTGTATTATTATCTGGATTATCTATTAATTTAGTAAAATATTCATTTGTACGTTTTGTGATATAATTATCGTCACCATATTTTGGTAATGTCATCTCATAGTTATAAATCGGTTCTTCTATTTCCGTTGTTAGTCTATAATGACTAATATAACTGTCAGTCATATCTCGTAATGTCCAATCAAACTGTTCACCAATACCTCTTATATTTCTTTTAATTAAAAATTGTACCAAAAAAACAATTGAAAAATTAAGTTCATCACTACCACTACCAAATGACAAGTATTTTTCCATGGAATCAGCCTCTTTATCGTTTTCAGATTCATAACTTGCGTGTGATAAATCTGTGACGTCATCAATAAAGTAATCTTTTAAATTTTCATCTTCGGCGTAATTATCAAAAAAATCTGTTTTAAACTGATCATATGTACTAACTCCTAACTCTTCACGTAATACATTTTTATTATCTTCATAGTATTTTTTAAAAACATTTTCTAAGTCACTAGCATAATCTTCTTGGTCATAGTATCTACCGTTTTCCAAATCACTATGTACCCATTCCCATCCATTATTACCCTCCATTCTATATTGATCAATTGTGTTGTTCACACCATCAGCGTCACCTTCTAACTCATCAACTTGTATAATAAGTCTACCTCTATTAATATAAACCGCACCGTCCCTATTTTCACCATCAATTAAATCCTCTAATTTATCATCATCACCATTTAATATTGCTTCAACCAATCCATTATCAATCACACCAATTGATTTTCTTAATATTACCATCCCATCCTCATCAGGTAATATTGATATTCTATTAACCTCACTTTTAATTTCTTCTTCATTTGTTTCTCTAACTAATGATGGGAAGAAATAGTTTTTAATCTCATCTTTACCTCCCCAAAACTCAACAAAATTTAACCTTTTATCTTTTGGGTCCATGAATTGATTTGTCTCAAAATGAAATTGATACTTATCTATTGGGTTGATTTTATTCATCATAATGAATAAAGGACCTTGTGTGTGATGTCTTTGAAAATGATTATCCCTTTCTTGGTATTTTTTATTTAAACAATATTGTCCCCAAGTAGTACACCACTCAGTGCTAAATCCTAAATACGCAGCACCCTTTTCTGTTAACGGTTGATAGAAACTCCAATCCTTACCTTCGTGTAATAATTTGTAATCTTCATTTATTACTAATGCCTTAAGTATTTCGTTAAAATTTAAGGTATCTGAAATAATATATTTTTGAACTACTTTATATAGATCACCTAAACTTCTTAGTTTGTTTATATCCAATGCAATATTGTGTGAATAAACATACCCCAAGTATTCTTCAGCCTTAACCAAATCCTCATCTCTTAACGTTCCTTTTAGATAGAAAGACAATAACATTTTTGCGTATTTCCCTAACGATAATAACTCACCCGTACCGTCAATATTGGTCTTAGGATCTGACTTTGTAATATTCAAAAAAGTATCATATGGTATTTTTGAGTAATATTTCTGATATATCTCTTTACCACTTAACTCAAGTAATAGCTCTTCAAAAATGTTGTTAAAGTTCATTGTATATAAATATCCACCTAACTATAATAAAAAACCCCTCATTTCTGAAGGGTTATTTACTTTTATATTTAATTAAAGAAATCTTTTGAATTGTGCTTTGATCTTTTCAACAGCCTCATTAATTTGTGTATCGTCCGTTTCTTCTTCCTCTTCAGGTAGATCTATTGTCTCTTCTTCGGTCGCTTCCACTGGCTCTTCTTGGAATTTATCCTTATTTTCTACCAATCTTTTTAATTGTTCTTCTGTGATTTTAAATTTCTTTCCCATTAGTGTCTTTTTATATAAATACTTGGATTTTAGAAATAGTTTTATTATATTATATCTATGGAAAAACCGATAGTAATTAACGCATTAGAAACCGAAGGATGTTGTGTTCCAAAAGGTTGGGGTGATGAGATCATAATTGAAAATAATGAAATGTATTGTGGTAAACTTTTAAGGTTTAAACAAGGTGCTAAATTCTCAATGCATTATCATATGATTAAAGATGAAACTTGGTATGTAGATAAAGGTGAATTTATCTACAGATGGATAGATACGGAAACGGCGGAGACCATTGAACAACAATTAAAAGTTGGAGATACCGTTAGACAAAGACCAGGACAACCACATCAATTGGAGGCGTTAACCGATGGTGTAGTATTTGAAGTATCAACAGAACATAAAGATACCGATTCATATAGGGTATGGAAAGGAGATTCACAAAAATGAGAATTTGGGTAAATGGGACGTTTGATGTGATGCACGTTGGTCATATTAAACTATTAGAATATGCTAGCAGTTTGGGTATTGTTAGGGTTGGTTTAGATACCGATGAGAGGGTTAAACTAAAAAAGGGTCCTAACAGACCTGTAAACACATTACAAGATAGGATTGATTTCATAAAATCAATAAAATATGTTGATAGTGTTGTTAGTTTTGGTTCCGATGAAGAATTAGAAAAAAGTATACAGGAATGGGATGCTGAAATTATGGTGATTGGGGATGATTATCAATATCACGAAATAATTGGTAATCAATTTGTAAACAGTATTTCATTCTTTGATAAAATAGCAAATAAATCGACAACTAAGATTTTAAAACATGAAAATAACAGTAATAGGTGAGTTATGTACGGACATATTCGTATATGGTGAAACAAAAAGATTAAGTCCAGAAGCTCCTGTTCCCGTTTTTAATCCATTATATGTGGAAAGAAATATGGGAATGGCAGGAAATGTAATTGAAAATTTAAAGTCGTTAAATCAGGACATTACAATAAAACATATACACCAATTTCAACCAATTAAGAAAACAAGATATGTGGATGATAAATCCAATCACATGTTTATTAGGGTTGATGAGGGTGAGGAGGCAATTACACCTTTGGAATTGACAGATGATGTAATTGACGAAATAAAAGAATCTGATGCGATTATTGTAAGTGATTACAATAAGGGGTATTTGAACGAAAAAATATTATTAGAAGTTGCGTATCATTCTCGTTTTATTGTTATGGATACAAAGAAAAAAATAGGTAATAAAATTTTATCTAGTTTTAATTTTATTAAATTGAATGAATCTGAATTTTTAAAACACGATTTTGATGCATGTTGGTCAAACAAAATATTGGTTACGTTAGGATCAAAAGGAGCGAAATATATGGATACCATATACCCATCACCTGATCCTCGTGAAACCATCGATGTTAGTGGTGCGGGCGATACATTTACCGCATCATTTACTGTAAAATATTTAGAAACTAAAAACGTTGAGGAGTCAATAATATACGCAAATAAAATGGCATCAATCGTTGTTCAGAAAAGAGGGGTGAGTGTACCAATAGTAAGACAAAAAAAATAGTTATGAGAATTTTAATAACAGGAACAAATGGGTTTATCGGAAAAAACCTATTAAATGAATTGAAAGACCAACACGAAATATTGGAAATTAATGAAGATATTTTTGATGTTTCTGATTGGTATAATGAAATATATTTTAAATTAAATAAGTTTGATCCTGAAGTGGTATTTCACGTTGGTGCGTGTTCAGATACATTGGAAACTGATGTTAATTATATGATGACACGTAATTTTGAGTTTACACGTAGAGTTGTTGAGTGGTGTCAATTATTGGGTAAGAAGTTTATATATTCTTCTTCTGCAGCCAATTATGGAACAAATGAAGAGTACCCATCAAATTTGTATGGATGGAGTAAATATACCGCAGAACAGTACGTTGTTAAATGTGGTGGTATCGGTTTACGTTATTTTAACGTTTATGGTCCATTAGAGGATCAAAAAGGGAAGATGGCATCCGTTGCGTATCAAATGTTAGAAAAACAAAAAGAAGGTCAGGAAATCAAGTTATTTCCCAATAAACCACAAAGGGATTTTGTTTATGTTAAAGATGTTATAAATGCGAATTTATATGCGTTAGAAAATTATAATGATAATCGAGGTCAATGGTACGAAGTTGGTTATGGTGAATCCAGAACTTTTGAAGATGTATTGGACATATTGGAAATAAAATATAGTTACCATAACGAAAAAGATATCCCTGAAGGATATCAATTTCATACTAAAAGTAATTTAGAAAATTGGATGATTGGTTGGGAACCCCAATTTAATTTAGAAAAAGGACTTAAAGATTATTTAACTTTTTTGTAAAAATCCCAGTATTTATCTAGTATACTAGTCTAGTTTTAAACTAGATATTATAATACTAGTTTAATACTGGATGATTTTTAATAAGTTAGTTTTGTTTTATTTTTAATTGCATCATCCCAATTATAAAAAATATCCCACCAATTATTTACTTTAGTTGTCCCATCAAGTATACTGTTATTATAACCTGGAACGGACTGCCACCAAAATATAAACCATTTTACTTGTGGATCGGTACTATAATTAACGGTACCCGATAATCCTGCACTGTTGGAAGACATACCACCTATTTGTGATTCAAACACATAAGTCTTATTAACCCAACTATCTTTATTTAAATTCACATATGTACCTCCTGAAGGTTTCCATGTCATAATATCAGTTGAAACTAAACTATCCTTAGAATAATCGTAATGTTTTATTGTGTTGAATGGCATGTGAGTCCATCCAGATCTACCTGTTTTGGCGAATTTACCCCACCACGTACTATTATCAATGTATGATAATTGAGACTCTAATTGATGTCCTCTATTATGTAAATCTTCTGGAACTCCTCTCCAACCATTAAAACCATACATAACATATGTTTTATTAAAAATCGGTAGATCGTTTTGTAATCTGTAGCTATTTGATATGTCTCCCGTTAACGGACTTGCCATATTTGATTCATCAACGTTATAACTCAAATACCCTTGTTCACGAGGAAAAGTCGTTAACCATACTTCTTTCACCTCTAAATCTTCAACATATTTTTTAAGATTAATTCTTGTCATTAATTCATTATAATCTAAATTCCACCAAGGTCTTTTATAATTTGAACTAACACCAATATAGTTATAATTCATTTCATAAACATTAATATAGGCAACGACATCAATATCAATATATTGTGAAACTTTGTTTGTATTATAATCATGATATCGCGTACCCTCTTCAATCGCATTTTTTTCTATTATTTTATCTTTTAATGTTTTAACCTTAGCCCTATCTAACGTATAAAATGTTCCAGTCATATCTTGACCAACAGAATCTTGAGTTCTATTTCTATCTAACTCTATTCCATTTATGGTCGGCAGGTAATTTATAATAACAATTGGAACCCTTAATAATCCTTTATTTTTACTTTTTAATTCAGTCGGAACTTCCACATACTCAACATTTACAACTTTTATTGTGTCTTTAAATGTATACTCTTTATATTTTATTTCAAATTTAGCATCTCCAGATTTAACTCCGTAGTATTTTTTATTATTTAAAATTACAGTACTATCTAATGTTGTAATTTGAACACTATCGGTAAAGTCAACAACCATACCATTAGAATATTCTGCAATTACTTTTGGTTTGTATGTATTACTAATTAATAGTGTATCACTAGTATTATCTAATTTTAAAGATAATAAAACATAACTACCCGTAAGTTTGATCGTGTCGGGAACCACAGTGTCCCTTTTACTACACCCACCGACCGCCAATAGTAATACTAATAAGAAATGTTTAATTTTTGACATATTTTTTATTTTAACAGGACAAAGATAATTATATTTATGAATATTCCAAAAAAAAATCAATATATTTATAAAATAGATGAAAATAGTTAAAATTAAACAAAAAGACCTTGAGAGGATGATTAATGAACAATTAGTTAATCCCATTCAAATAGGTAAATACGTTTATGATACGTATAAAAAACTAACCTCACCTGAAGAAAAGAAAAAGTCCAAAGAAGGTCCTTTACCATTTTCCGAAAAAAACTTAGGACAAGAACTTAAAAATCAAGGAGTTATGTATCCAGATGTTGCAATGGCACAATCTATGTTAGAAACTGGTTATTTTAAAAGTGATATATTTTTGGATAATAATAACCTGTTTGGTATGAAACACCCGAGCCAAAGACAAACATTATCTAAAGGACCAAATAGAGGACATGCAAGTTTTAAAAATTGGCAAGATTCGGTTAAAGATTATAAAATGTGGCAAGATTACAATAAGTTATCTAATTTGTCTAAAGATCAATATGTTGCTAAGTTAAATCGTATCTATTGTATACCACCATCTTGTGGATCAAACAATTACGCAAAAAAAGTTAAGAGTTTATTATCAAGAGCGTCAAGTTCTATTGGTTAAAGATAGTTACCATATCTTCTAAAAAATTCAGCCGGCATTTCACTATGTCCTATATTAAGTAATACCGCATTACCTAACATTATTTCTGATGCCCTCTTCTGACATTTAACAACTTCAGGAAATCCCCAATTACTTGGGTTATAAATCATATGTACCCTTTTATCATTAATGTGATATCTAAGTGAATCTTCCTTTGTTGTTGGGTCAATTAATCCGACAAACTCATATTGACCACTTGCAGGCCATGCTTTATATCCACCTTGACTAAACCCTAAAATAGATTTTATAGATGTTTTACCTAATATTCTTTTTGCTTGTGTTATATCACTTGTGAATGGTAATACTAAGATTGTTTTTTTGTATTTTAATTCTTGTGGTATTTGACTTAACATCCATTTAGGTGTTGCATAACCAACTCCACCAAAGACAACACAAGCAGTATTATCAACAGGTTTATCTGGAGTACTTAAAATACCCCCCTCAACTCCTTTCTCAAATGGTGGGTTATTTGGGTTTGGTTTATCTTCGTTAATTTGTATTGTCCTTGGTTCACTATCTACATGAAATTTTTTAACATATTTCTTAAAATTAGTTAAACCCCCTCTTTTCTCAACCCATCTAACTGGATTAATATCTCTAAAACCAAACGCCCCACCTCCATCTGATAAATAAACAACACCTGTTGATATTGAACTTAACTTTGTTCCAATTTCTTCAAGTACTTTTATTTTTTGTTCTTTGGTTTCCCAATTATCTAAAAACCCTACAATATCCTCTTTCCATAAAATATCAACAATTTGGATATTATTCACAACCGTTTCATTCCACATACTTTCTCTACCGCTTCTATTTTTTTTAATGTCAGTAAAATATTCTCTTATCTCTTTCGCATGTTCTCTAACTAAACTATCAATCAATCTATAATATTCAATTAAATCTTTTGATGGTCCTGAAGGTTCATTCATATGTCTAAACTTTTCACGAACCTCATATTCATGTTCTAATTTATTTTGAAAATCATACGGAAAACTTCTAATGTTTATCCATCTTCTACCTGTTTCATCCGGAGCGCTCATAATATCTGTTGGAGCATCAAATTGTAAATCTCCTTCGATTTGATATAATATACCTCCTTCGGTTTGTACCCCTTTCATCTTTTTAACCAATTCTTTATCCATAAATCTAAATGTGGATAAAGATTTTCTTGTTCCGGATATTGAACCCATATCATCAATACCATGAACATCTCCAATATGAAATGTTGTAACTCTTTGTTTACCCCAAATGTAATTAACTAAGGATGGTGTTAATGGAACATCCATTCTAACAATATGAGATTGGACATTAGCTAACCACCTCAGTTCATTTAACTGTTGTTGTTCAATAAGTTTTAATTGTGATTCTGTAACCTGAAGCTTCATTAGATATAAATATTACATTAAATCAAATAAAAAAGGAGGACTTTTTGGGTCCTCCTTATTAATTTTATTTGTTTTAACAAGTCGTACAAGTTCCTATAGGTGTGGCATATCCATCGTAACTATGTGCAATTGATTGATTATCTAATCGTAAAACTTGTGTACCATATCTAACATACAATGGTTGTCCTGCGTGTATAAAATAATCGGAGTAAAATAACGTACAATTACAGAATACTGCACTATTACCTGTTGCAGTTATGGTAGTTGAACTGGCACAAACGGCAGCAGGATTCCCATTCGCAGAAACATATAACGTAAATGTAGTTGGTAAATCACCAATAACATATTCAGATGAACGAACAAATAAATTAGATTGACTTGAGGCCCAAGTTAACGCATCAGAAATGTTAGACGCATTTGCCCCATATTTGTTTAGATATAATATACATTCTTCATCTGTACGTGGGACGTGAATACTAGGTCCTTGGGACATTTTCTCTACGTATATTGCATATCCACCAACAGGTATTGTAACTCCATTATAAAATCCGGTGTCAGATGTGGGACCATAATCCGCACCACCTTTTACACCAACACTAAAATTTCCAATGGAAATTGAATTTATACCTGACGATCCTATTTTTACGTGATTTGATACTGGTTGTGACATTTAAATTTTGTTTTCTATAAATATCTAACTATTTGATTCCCGATAGATATTCATCTATCTTCTTTTGTACCTCAGGATCTTGACCTGTATAAATGATATTTGTAAGATATTGTCTTAATGGATATATTCTATCTGTTAATACTCTTTCTTCTACTTCAGGGTTTTTACGACTACGTGGAACAGGATCCATCCATGCTTTATTAGCGATTGTTGCATAATCAAATGGAACCACTCTATAACGTGATTTAAGACGACTTCTATCTGCAACAAAGATTACGTTCAACATATCAGGTTTAATACGAGGACCGTCACCAGAATTACCAATAGACGCATCTGGAATAAAGTTCTTATCACGAGTAAACGAAACCATCGTTTTGTGTTTGGATTGTTTTAATGTCCTATCTAAATTGATTACTTCCTCATATTGTTTTGATCCCGTCAACATATTACTATTAATAATACCCAAAGCACGTTCCTCCGTTGTGTGATGGTAGATAGGTATTGATACCATATCTCTTAACTTCTCTAATAATACGTTTTGTAATTTCATTATTAATATTTTTGGTATAATTTTAATTGTTCTTCCGTATAATTAATTTGTTTCGTTAATTTTTTAAGTAAGTCTCTGTATAGATTTTTATCAAATGTTTTTATTTGTTTGATATACTTAGCGTTATCCATACCAATAAACTTATGTAGGTAATAATCAACATCTCTACCTTTAGCCACTCCATATTTTAAAGCCGCCAACATTTTCTGTGTTTCAGGAACACCAAAATCACCTACTACCGTTCTGACATTTCTTGATAATGATTGTATCACTTTTGAGTTATTAGCTAACATTTCCATATAATGATACTGATACTTTGTAAACCATTTTACATACATTTTTTTAGCTGCAAACACTTCCGCAGATTCTGCACCATGTTTTAATGTTAATTCATCTACTAATTTTTCTGAGATATCAATGTTTTTTAAAATTGACTCATATTCGTTTACCATTTTTGTACTTCTGTATGATAAATCTTTAATATGTGCTGCCTCATGTGCAAGTGTATTTAATAATTTTTCAGCACTAAAATTTTTAACATTTTGAACATTTACAAGAATAATATCTTTACTATTTTTTGCTGCCATATCAAATGCCGTTTTTGGATAGTTTTTTAAAATAATAGTTACTTCTTGTTGTACACCATTAACACTTAACGGAAGTTTAAAAATATCACCGACTTTTCCTGATTGAATTTGTTTTACTACATTTGTAATTGCCTCTTCTTCTTGTGGAAGAAATTTAATTCCCGCAACCGAACCAAATTTAACTTTATTATATGTATCTTTTAATCCACCCACCAACTCATCAATATATTGTTGTTTGGTAATATCACCTTTAATTAATTTATTAAATAAATCTTGAAATTTAATTTTACCATATGTTTTTATGTATTGACCCTTATAATCTACAGTACCCTTTACGGCTTCGTTAATTCTTGTAAGTTGTTGTTTAATTGGTTCTATCTGATATGATAGTTCTTTAACCAGTCCGCTTTCAATTGATGTAAGAGGTTCCTTAACTACTCCCGTTAATTTATCTGATAAATTTTTAAGAGCATTTTGATTAAATTTAGTTAAACTTGGTATAACCTTTCTAATCTGAGGAATAAGAGGAAGTAAAGATAATACTCCAATTAATACACCCGTTTTTTTATTTCCTTTACTAAACTCATCTTGCGCATAATAACCACCAATTAATGTACCAATGATAGGCCCCACAATAGGTAATAACGATGCACCAATCTCCATCATTATTTTAACCGCAGCTTGTTCTGATTCTGTACCTTGATAGGATTTGGTGTTAATTTTATTTACTGTATTATAATCGGTATCACTTCTAATACCCGCAGCATTTAACATTGCATTGGCTCTTTGATCTATCATATAGTCAGATTGTTCCGATAATACGATATTTCTTAATTGATTTTCCGATATAAGAATTTTCATTACCCCTTAAGTCTCTTTAGAATTTCTAAATTCTTTTTAACGATGTTTAGTGATTTAACACCTGAACGTCTACTTCTCATAGCACGTGGTTTTTTTGCTGCAGTTCCCATATATTTTGTTTTAATCTTTTTTAAATAAATTATCTAACATTGCAATGTCCTCATCCTCATCCAAATTTTTCATTTTCTTTTTTTCAAGGTATTTGTCTAACGGCATTTCATTATCTCTAATTGGACTCCATTTAACTTCTTCACCTTCGGAATCACGAGGAATTGTATTTGATTTTAAATCACCCCCACCTTTATAATATGTGTCCAAACCTGTTGATGACAATCTCATTTTTTTGTGGATTTGATTTTGTCTCATTTTATTACTGAAACCTTCATCGTCTCCTCTAAACATTTCACCGTCATAATCATCTTCAGTATCGAAATTATTGGTAAATAAACTATCTAATTCGTTATAATCATCATTGTTGCCAAAATCTTCGTAATATTCGTTAACATTTTGTGTTTGTCCGTCATCGGCAGTGTCGGTTTCAGGTTCTGAAGTCAATGTTGTATACGTTTTATAACCAACAATGCCGTCAGGTTTTAATTCATTACCGTCCACATCTTTATTTGATTTTTGGAATTCAATAACTTTTCCTTTTGTAATTTTTCCAAAATATCCAGTGTGGTATCTATCCTCCATACCCAACAATATTTGAAGGTCTTTTACCGCATCTGTTTTACATCCGTATTTAAGAATTTTAACACTTCCTTCTTTAATTTCATCTAAAGAACTTGCACAGTTTATATATTTGTTTTCTTCAGATTCTTGACCCGCACCATATACTTTATTTGTTTTACTATTGTACACATCTCCATCATCATATATAATTTTGAAGGAGTCGTCACCTGTGATTTGCATTGTTCCCATCCACTGCGGATTGAAATCACCACTATTTGTCCACACATTTAGGCGTCCGTTAGTCCAAATTGTCATCATCGTATTGTCACCCCATTCAGTGTCTTTGGCATTTGGGTCACTAAATTTATGGGGTATCAATTTTTTTCCAAATCTTTCCATTACACTGAAATACTTAGATGTCGTTTGTGTTTTAGGTGGTTCACCGTATGTGGATTTTGGACTATTTGCAGTTGGTGTGCCAGATTTATATGTGGGAGCATTTGGACTATTGTTTAAAATATCATCCATAGCACCCTGTTCCAAAAGTACCTTTTGTGTTATTTTCTTTAATTGACTTTCGGTTATTTTAATTACTTTCTTCATAGTATTATATAAATATCCCAATAATACTAAATAAAAAACCCTCCGTTGTGGAGGGTTAATTTTATTTTATTAAACTTTTAAACACATTTTTCAGTATTTCTTGACCTTCATTTAAAGGTTTTTGTTTTGATTCTGCTAAAGTTTGATTATCAGTTTGACTTGGTGCTCCTTGTGTATCGTTTTTAGCGTATTTCACATTAGGGACCGATTTTACTTTACCGTCGTTATTTAATTCCGAATTGCAAAGAGGTAATGATAATGCGTGTAATAATTGGGTGTTATATATCCATTCTCCCTTACTCTTCATAAGAAATGCTTTCATTCCACATTCAAATGTACAATAGTCATTTCCAAGTTCTTTAAAATAAATTCTAAACTTTGTTGAGTACGTTGGGTCTTTTGTAACCTTTAAAATTGTCACTTTATTACCGTATGGTATCTTCCCTTCCTTATCAGCAAAGAACATTACCGGTAATCCAATAATTTCTTTTATGGTACCAAATCCATCGGTAACCGCACCAATTTTTTCACTTTGTTCATTCATTGGTGATGTGAAATCCCACTTAGGTTTATTTGTTGATTCATCAGGGACAATCATTTTTTGTAGAACACCTGAAAATTCTTTATTGTGTAATTTTTGCGTCATTGTTTTACCATTATAATCCCATGTTAATGGTTTACGTGTTGATTTTAAAAATGCTTGAAAATAAGGTGCGTTGGGTTCCCAATGAAAATATTTATCCGCAAGATCATAATCACCACTAACAAATATGTCAAATCCTGAACCACTTTTTACAATTTTATCTATTGTTGCAGAATATTTTAATATTGTTTGACCTTCATTACCATACAAATTAACTCCCTCACCTTTATTATCACCAGTTAAATCGTTTTTATCAACAGAAGGAGTTGATGAATGTTTAGGTGTTTTTTTTAATTGACCTAAATCGAATGTCAATTTATTAATTTCTTGTGGTGTTAACTGTCTTCTCATTAATCCCTCCAATTTCTGAATATTTTGGATGACAGTTAATTTAGGGTCAATTGGTAATTTAGGTCCTCTTGGTGGAGGTGGTGGGGTTCCTTGTTTTGGTGGTGCAATTCTTGGATTTACATTTTGTTCGTTAATTGGTTGTCCGTAACCGTTCTCTTTAAGTCTATTTAAGATTTGTCCTTTTTCTGACTCTGTAATGTTAAAATTTTTGTACATGTTTATAAATATTTTAAAGGGGAGAAAAATTCTTATTTTGTATTTTTAAGTGTGTTTATTAAAGATAATTTGGTTTCGTTTATTTTATCTTTGTGTTTAGGTTCCTTGGGTGTTTCTCTTTTTGGATAATCACCAATAAAATCTATTTTATTTTTTTCAACTCTTTGTAATGCGTTCTCTAATAATTTATCATATTGACCTTCTTTAAGGGTATGTGGTATACGAATCATTCCCAAACCGTAATTATTAGTTTTAACAAATTTGTTTTTTATATTGTCACTTTCATACAATATATTATAATTCAATTGTCTAGTATATTCTGATTTACCAAATGTAGGTTCAAAATGTTGTTTTCCGTCATATTCAATAAGAACATTGTCTTCAGGTAAATAAAAATCAAATTTTTGATTACCTAACTCTTCAAATTGTTTTTGTGTTTCAAATTTGTATTTCTTACTCTCAAATAAATTTTTAATATACATTTCATTTCTTGATTCTTGGCAAATTGGACACCCTTGTCCTGTGGAATGATTTGCGGGGGTTTGCCAAAATGTACCATGTTCCGTATCATTAGTACCTTTTACGTGACACTCAATAGGGATTTTTTTATTTGCATTGACAAATTCTTTATCTAAATCAGGATATGTATATTTAGTTGACCTATTTTCTTGTGCAATCTCAAATCGTCTTTTATAGTTTTTTAGACTGTTAATTCTATCACATTCTTTACATTGAATTGACCCGTCTCTTCTTTCAGCAGCATCAATTGCAGATGGGTATATTATAACAGGATATGGTGTTTCTCCGTGTAATGTACAACCAAGAGTAACGGGTGTTTCTTTATTAACATAATCAGATAATAAAACAAATCTATCGTCATAAATTTTATGAACTTTAATCATAAAATCTTTTTCACTAATTGCTATTATCTTACATTTTGAACATAGAGGTATACCAAGATATAAATCCTTAGCTTTATTCCTAAAAACATCTTCGTCATGTTCTATACATTTTATTTTTACATTTGAATTTTTTGTTGTATATTCCATTCCTTTCCAATCGTACCATTTTAATGGTATGTGAAAAGATTTCATTTTTTCTTTAACCTTTTTAATAAAATCAATGCGAGATATACTGACAGGATTTTGATTAACTATTCCTTGTTCATCTTTACATTTTTGACAACCTTGATAAAGATATTCGGGTTGTCTCAAATTTGGTGTTGTATGTGTAAATGCATATTTCAGTGTTTGTTTACCATGAGGTTTTCCGTCCGTACCTATTTTAGGACAATAAAAATCAAAACTATTTTTTGCACCTTCATATCTTTTTAAACCAGGTCTATTATAGATATATGACGGATTACCATTTTCATCTTTCCATATCTCTTTGGCTTTAGTGTAAAAATCATTCACCATAGATGTTGTATTTTTATTCTCTAAATCTTTTTTACATCCCTCACATCCATTTGGTCCAATACGGCCTTTCAATAGGTATTCAACTTTTACTGGAAAATTAACATTATGTTTTTTACAATAAACATTTACCGTAGATTCTTTTGTGAACTTTTCCTGATTACCGAAATCATAACGACAACTTTTACCATAAGGAAAAAATTGTTTCATTTTTAATAAAAAATCTTCTTTTGATCTCGATTCAGTCCTTTCAAATATAATATCTAATAATTTCATATACACATATAAATATCCCACTATTATTAAGGGACACAAAAATAGAGAGAGATAAAAAAAATTACGAACGGGGGTTCCGGCGTACGAAAACCGTGAACGGGGGTATACGAGGTTAGATTATTGCAATCAAATGGTATGTTCTCTTACCACTTTCAAACTTACCTTTAGAGACAACCTTAGAACCAGGATTTTTACCCAAAACATTATCTGCGGCAGTATTACCATCCGCCTGTGTGGACAAGGTAAGAACCAACTTTTTAACCAATACACCCTTATCGGATGATTTAACGGTTAATGATAGATTATCAACATCAATATTAACAGAATTCAAATCTAACTTCTTGTTAAGGGTTTCGGTCTTAATATCGGTTAAGAATGTAGATAAATCAGGGGAATTAACGGAAATGGTCTTAACGGTGTTTAGTGGAGTATTAGATTTTACTGTAACCGTTTTACCACCACTTACAGGAGGGAATGAATTAGGTTTTGTATAACGATAGAATATCTGTCTAAAAGAGTTATTACCACCTTTATGGACAAAATCATTAACCTTCTGAATATCAATGTTAGATTCGTTAAATGTGGTCATTATACGTTGTTTCGCAGTACCCATATCATTTCCTTGTGAAACGGACTCAGCACGGTTAATAACGTCATTATTACATCCCGCACCACGACTGGTGAAACCCATCCACGCTTTACCATCAGGACTCGGTACGATAGTGCAAGACCAATTAACGGTCATACCATTAACAGTTACATCCACCTTAGACACCATAGGGTTCATACCACCCTTATATAACTCTTCGAGTTTATTACCAACAAGAACATTCATATTACCGATGACCTTACCGCCAGAACCCTGAAAGGCGTGTAATTCATCACAATTAGATGCGGTATAATTACCTGATACAACAACCGATGATGATTGTTCCGTTATAATACGTTTTAGTTGTTGTTCTGAGATTAATACTTTCATGTTATATAAATATCTTGTAAACCAAGATCCCCTAGGGTGGTTTAAGAACTACTGATAACAATACCAAAGTCCTCAAATCTCTTTTTATAGACAAATGATATTTCATGTCCCTTATGCATTATAAATCTATCAATATCGGTATCATATCGTGTTTCAAAGTTATGGAACTTATATTTCACCTTACCCACAACATCAAACATATACTTAGTTTCCTCACCTTGAAAAAGTTGTTTCTTAGTGGGATAGTCAATAAGGATTGCAATGGTGTTTAAAGGGGGTAATTCGTAGGATACATCCAAAGGAGGGTAATTCTCACCACGATATATTTGAACTAACCCACGACCCTTAGATAAGGCCCTATAGACATTTACCATCTTCTTAATCATCTTATGATCTTCTGGTGAACCTTTATAACCATCTGGAGTGTTATAATAAACAACTCTTGGTTCATTGGTATTCTCAGTCAATAGGTCAAGTAATTTCATGTGTATATAAATATAACAAAAAGGGATATGAGTAGCGAATTCATATCCCAACGGGATTAGTAACTAGTCCCGGTCCTAAGTTGGGTCTTCAAACCCAAGGTATCTTTAAGAGGTAAAGTCGTTACCTGTTTTAGTTTTGTATGCTTGGTACAATTCTTCAATTGTCCAATAATGAACATTAAAACCATATAATGGTTCATTTTGTTCTCTTCCTGCTGTTAAAACTTCGAACATTATTGTAACCAAATTAGGGTGAACGTCATTACAAGATTCACAATTATCTGATACTAATGTTGCTCCGCCATCGGAATATGCTTTTATTTGTGGTTCTCCACAATCTGATGTGTGGTAAACCGTTCCTGTTCCGTTAAATGGTAAATCGTTTGTTTCTGCCATGGTAATTTATTTTTTGTAACTATAAATATCTTATTTTATTTATAAATCTATGTTAGCCCCCGAATCTTCTGAAGATTATGTATAATGTTATTGATCAATCTTACTTTATGTCCTGCTTCCCCTTGGATAAACATAAACTCCTTCTGCATATTCAACCAATCAATCTGTTCGGGAATACCGTACTCCTCACCTTCGGAGTATCTAATTGATCTTTCGTTGATGATTGTCTTTAGTTGAGATTCTGTAAGGATGATTTTCATATGTATAAATACATTCATGAAATAAAAAACCCTCCGTAGGGAGGGTCTGTATTTTAAAAAACCAATTTACCTAAACGTAACATCACCCGACCCATATACCCCACGGTTCTTTGGTCTTCCCACGTCTGTTGAGTATCCTTTATTATAAAACTTCTATAAGATGATTCAAACCTATATCCCCGAAATAACTGATTAAGTTCCTCTATACACTCCTGTTTGGTAAGATTCTCCGTTTCAGGGTAATCCAACCGATGTTTCATTTCCTCCTGAATATAGGGTTTTAATACATTGAATACCTTATAGGACTTTTTTACGTGTAGTATATTCATCTCCATATAGTCTAATAGACTATCGTAAGAGTAATTGTTTCTTAGGAATTTGAATGTTGTGTATATCATATCACAAATATACGAAATTTATATGGAAATTTTTATTTTACTTTTAGAAATATATTTCCATTTACAGGTTTTTACCCCCACGAATTAAGGGAATATTATATGGATTAGAAATATAGTTCTAATTTATAGAATTTTATCAGACTTCTCCCAATTGTCTTCGGCCCACAATGGTTGAAGGTTTTTATAATGACACAATCTCATAACTTCTTCTTCCGTTTCGGTTCCCGATAAAGGTATAATATGATCTATGTGCCATTTACCCATATTGTCCCACGTCATCCCTTCTTGGAATAATGATTCAAAATAATCCTTTACAATAGACCATTCCTCTCCGAGAAGTTCATAACTCTTGGTGTTCTTCTTATAACCCCTACGTCTAAATGCCCCTCGAAGATTAGACCTCATCCTTTGTTTAAAATTCTCCAAAGGGTTTTCCTTCTCTTTCTTCCTCTTTCTTACTACGTCGTATTTTTTATATTGTGTATTGTATACAGGATCATTCACCCTGCGTTCTTTTTTCCGTATGTATCGTAACTTACTATAACAAGTTTTACATTTCTTTCTATTCTGATAATATTCGGTTAAATCTTTAGTATTACCACACTCCATACAGATTCTCATATGGTATATATTATATTAAAAAAAGTCGGATATTCCAAAAAATCCAGAAAAATTTTTAAATCACTTTTAGGGGTAAAGACCCTTTTTTCAGATTTTTTCCGGAAAAATTTCAGTCGTGTGATTGACCCCCTGTTTAGACCCCCCCTAAAACACTATATAAAGGGGGGATACGGGAGGGGGGAGGGGGTACACCCTACCTACCACTCCTACCTTCCCCTAACCCCTTGACTACCAAGATTATACCCCACCATCACCCGTTACATATATTGGTTGGCAACTGCCAAACAACTTTGTTCCCGAAGGTGAGGTGTGGATAACCAATGACTTATACACATATAGAATGTGGATAACTTTATTTGTATATTCTAACTTTGTATTGAAATATACCTTAATTTTGTTTATACAAAAACACACTCACAATGATTAATCAAACACTCCGAATCACTCGTACCGATATGGTATCAGTATTCAACAATGTAGAGAAACCTACATTTGTAAATTTAGTAACTAACACTATTGTTCGTATGAACAAAAAAGGTAACCCTTACCACGACCAAGTTATTAAACACCTATCTTCCAATTTCTACATTGGTAGTACCTACGAGGATAGAGTAAACAATAACCTTGTTAAAGAGGGTAAAGAGAATACCTTTGTATCTTCAACCCCAAGTGGTAAAAGACACATTAGTAAATGTATCTTAACTGACACAAAAACTGAAACGAAGTTTTATTTAATGTGTGAGTGGTTTAAAAGAAGTTACCCTAAAATTTCATACAAGTTCCAAAATGATAGTATTGACAAAGTATTATTTGAGGACTACCTTGTTAAAAGAACTGAAAGTGTTAAACAAGATTTGGATAACAAAGTGAATATCGTTACCTACGGAATTGAGAGTATCAAAGAAGTACGAATGAATAAGACACTTTATATCCTTATTGATTAAGGTTTGTTCCCCCACAAACCGACCACTCCGAAAGGGGTGGTTTTTTTTTGACCATACCCATCTCCGTAATCCAAAATGTTGTTTGGCATGTTTAGTGAAACTTTTACTTCTCCCCGTGAGGTCCCAGGAAATGTTGTTTGGCATTTGTCATACAACGAACCTTGAGTCAGTTTACTCAGTCAATGTTGGTTGGCAAATACGGATATGGTATAGGATATCTACGGATATTATCGTATATGCCAAACAAGTTTCGGTAACCTCAGGAACCAAGTGGTTTTGTCATACATGCCAAACAATATCCGGATGGTGTCCACAGGTGGTAATTCTTTAACAATATTTTAACAAGGATTTTAGATAGACTACAAAGTATAAAGATATTTCCCTTATCTTTGTGTTCTAAATGATAATACTATGACAACCGAAGAAAAACTTTTGACCTATGGTTCTCAAAGACCTTTTGAACCTAATCAAACAATGAAGTTATTACAACAAGATATTAATATCTTTTGGAGTTGGGGAGTTGAAAAGAAAATATTGGTTATTGGTAAGGAAAGTGATGGTTGGGTTAAAGGTATTATATTCAAGGTAAATGGTTTTAAGTGGAAACAATATGTTATGATTACTTTAAATGGTTCGGACTATTATGAAGTTAGATTATTAACACAAAACTTTGATGTCATTGAAACCAAAGACCACGATATATGTTTTATGGATTTGGTTGAAGTAATTGATAAGTTGGTTGAAACGAAGTAAATTTTCTGTTTTTTATATTTTAGTTTTTCCCCTCGTGTCTCTCCACGGGGGGTTTTTGTTTTTGGGAGATGCCGTAACACAGATGGACCTGGTGGAATGTTGTTTGGCAGATTCGTATTACATTTCTCCCGTGTTCCTGATCATCCGAATATATCGATTGGCAATGCTGTTACATTTTTATATATAAAGGTAACATGCCAAACAAGTTTCCTCTGCAGATTTCGTCCCACGGAAAAGTGTATTATATTACACATTTAGTTATCTTTTTGATACTCGTATTACATATTGTATCAAATTGTGTATTATAATGCACATTGCCGAACAATAAATTTTCCGGTCTTCCTCCCACGGGAATTTGTATTACACATTAACAAAGTTTTAACAGAATATTCTAAATATATTTTGTGATATACCAGAAAGGTATTATCTTTGTGTTCTAAATGTAAATCATATGGAATTCAAAAGAGTTGGTAATTGGTACAATGTTGGTGAATACAATGTTGTCGTGATGAAAGAAACGGACACATATTTTTGTGACCCAAGTTCTATTCTTGTGTTTGATGAAATGTTTAACCGAGTTGAAGACCCTAATGTCTATGAGAAGATTGAAAAGATTATGGGTAAGGTGGATTGGAAATATGATATGGTAGATTAAGTTTATAGTTCTGATTTTTATATTGTGGTTCTCTGATTTGTGGTTCTTTCATAACTTCCCCTCGTAATAATACGGGGGGTTTTTATTTGATAAATGTCCACGTAACATCTCCTGGTGGGATATGGTTTGGCAAGAAAGTTCTCTAAAATGTTTTACACTATTTGCTAAAAACTTACTAAAAGTTCTCTAAATAATTATGAAACCCTTACTACCATTGACTTTCGTATTACGGAGTGGAGGGAATTCACCCCGACAGTGAGTCCCACACAATTTGTTTGGCAAACGTATTACAGATATGGTATAGTATATCTACGGATATTATCGGACATGCCAAACAAGTTTGAGATGGGATCAGGTTCTCGGGGGTTCGGTATTACATTTGCCAACCAAAATCGGTGGATCTCCTTCTGTGAAAAATTCGTATTACATTAACAATATTTTAACAGATATATACTAAATAATTTTTGGTATATCAAAATAAGTTGTATCTTTGTGTCCTAAATTAAAATGTTATGATAGTAAATGATGTCCTTGTAAACCCACAAATATTAATGGGTAAAAGAGTTAGACTTATTGAACCAATGGAAGATGACCCTCAACCAATTTTGGTTGGTCGTGAAGGTGTTGTCTATAATGTTGGTTTTGACGTTGTCAGTGTTAAATGGGATAATGGTCGTACCTTAGGTCTTATTATTGGTAAAGATATTTTTGAAGTATTAAATTAATTAAAATGGAAAAATTCAAATGTTGTTTATGTGGTAAGGAAGTTGAAGGTTATGGTAATGACCCAAGACCCTTACCAATCAAAAATGAAGATGACGAATGTTGTGATGAATGTAATTTGGCAAAAGTAGTTCCCACGAGAATAAATTTAGTAATCTTAAAAAGTAGAACAAATGTTGATTAAATTAACCCACAGAGGTACACCGACTATTGTAAATGTAAATCATATCGTAACTATGTATATGGATACTGATATGAAAAGTGGTTTATTCCAAACAAAGATAACCACCACTAATGGTATTGTTTTTGTTGAGGAGGGACCGAATTGTATCCATAAAATGGCTTGGCAAGTTTTAAATGGAGTTCCACCAGAGATGGACTACGAAGTTCCTACTATTGATAATAGAATGGAGAAGTCTTTCAATCAAGAAAGACCTTTGTCTTATACCCCAACAAGTCATAGACAACGTACTCCTATAAGAAGAAGTTATAACCCTCATGGTTTTAACGATAATAACTATTAGTTTTCTGTTTGTGAGTTCATATTGTGTTTCCCCTCGTAATACTTTACGGGGGGTTTTTGTTTTATCAAAGTACCCACAGTGCCGCAGGAGGATGTTGTTTGGCAATCGTAATACAAGTCAAAATGAAACATATCAATCAAACACAAGTCATTTATCAATCATTTTGATACCTATTTGACCGATAAACGAATTTCTAATGAACGATAAATGTGGTTAGACCATGCGCCACGCGCATGCGCACATATTGTTTGGCAGATTCGTATTACAAATCCCCGTTGCTCCGGCGTTGTTAAACTTGTTTGGCATGTTCACGTATTACGAATGTTCACGTTCCGTGAACAAGAAGAATTAATGAACAAGATTGCCAATCAATATTAGAGACGGGCCAACAGGTATGAAATTCTTTAACAAAGTTTTAACAAAAATATTTTGTAGGTATATATAAAAGAATTACCTTTATACCCTAAATTAAACACTATGAAAAAATTTGAATTAGAAATCGTACAAGACACCGACCCTGAAAGTCCTCGAACTTGGGATAACTTGGGTACAATGGTTTGTTTTCACAAAAGATATGAACTTGGGGATAAGACCGATTATCGTACTGAAGATTATGATAGTTGGGATGAACTAAAAGAAGGTATTATTAAGAATGAAGGTGAAGTCGTTATCTTACCTTTATATCTTTATGACCACAGCGGAATTACTATTAGTACAAGTCCGTTCGGTTGTAACTTTGATAGTAGAAGAATTGGTTTTATCTTTGTATCGAAGTACAAGATAAAGAAAGAAGGTATAGACGAAACTAAAGTTGAGGAATACCTTAAAGGTGAAGTTGAAACTTACGACCAATATCTTACGGGTGACGTTTGGGGTTATAAGGTATATGAAGTATCCACTTGTAGTTTAGGTCACGAACATAAAGAATTAGTTGAAAGTTCTTGGGGTATGTACGGACACGATGAATGTGAAAGTGAAGGTCAGTCCGTATTAGAACACTTGGATAAAGAAGTTGTGTAGAAATACATAAGGTTGGAAAAGGTAAAGACCTCGTAATACACTTACGGGGTTTTTTTTGCCCACTACCATCTCCGTAATCCAAAATGTTGTTTGGCAAGTATTACACCCCCGTTGCTGCGCGTTGTTAAAGTTGTTTGGCATATTCGTATTACATATCTCCCGACGCACAGCGCATGCGCACAATTTGTTTGGTAGAGTTGTCCCGTTTTTTATATAATAAAGTGGACATTGTTGCCAAACAATATCAGCATCCTGCGGACAGGTGGTGAATTCCTTTAACAAAACTTTAACAAAAAAAGTATAAATAATATTTTTTTATATCAAAAATAAAACAGACCTTTGTTCTATCATTATTAATTAACTCGGGGACAGGATAAAATCTGAACAAAAATAAAAATGATAAAGAATGGTAAAAAGGTAAACGAAGTTTATCAAACGAAAGATTATTCTATTTTCAAATTTAGAGATGATAATAGAGTAATAAACAAACCTCACGTTAGAGCGATTGCGAACAATATGAAAGTTCGTGGTTGGGAAAGAGGTAGTTATGTTGTAATCAACAAGAAAGGTGAAATCATTGACGGACAACACAGAGTGACCGCCGCAATGGAAACGGGTGTTCCAATTTCATATATCTTGGAAACGACCGCAGGTTTTGAAACAATTAGAAACTTAAATAGTCGTCAAAAGAATTGGGCGATTGTAGACCACATTCACGGATTTGTTGTTGAGGGAAATCCACACTACATAAAGTTAAATAACTTTATGAAACAATATCCCGAATTAAGACCGACTGAATGTATGATGTTGGTTACAAATTCTTTGAGTGGTAGTGATAGAGATGATTTTGAAAATGGTAAGTTTGTTACAAAGAATATGGACAAAGCGATTGAGTGGGCGATGAACATTATGGAATTGAAACCTTACTTTGAGGGTTACAATCGTTCAACATTCGTTAGAGCTCTTATTAAAACTTTAACACGTTGTAAAGAGTTTTCATTTGAGGAGTTTGTTCGTAAAGTAAAAGTAAGACCTACTAATATTCATTTCTGCGGTAGTGTTGATGAGTATATCAAAATGATTGAGGAAATCTATAACTTTAGTAGAAACAAGAGTGGTAGAATTAACCTACGAAATTTATAATAGTTGGTTAGTGATGATAGGGGGGTTGTCGTAAGACAATCCCTTTTTTTGTGCACAAGAAGTTTTGGTTCGGATCCTTGGAAAATATTGATTGGCAATTCGTATTACACCTCCCCGAAATATGCCGGGTCGGCATTTATTGTTTGGCAATTGCCAATCAATATCTCACAGATGCGGACGGAAATTTGATCGTATTACATTTGCCAAACAATAACTAAATTTGTAAATTCAAATTCAAAATATAATATAATAAACTTTATATTGTTAACTGAACTTTAACGAAAAAAGTTTTTTTATTTTTTGTTAGAATAAAAATAATTTATATTTTTGTGGTTCATTAAAACATTTAAAAATGAAAAAATTACAAAGAACAGGGTTTCAAGTACACCCACGTTACATTCAAGAAAATGGTAAAAATAGAGATATGAAACTCTATGAAGCTTTAGCTGAAGGTTTTGATAATTCAGTTGCATCAGGTGCAGATACGATTATCTTCACAAAAGAAGTACAAAAAAAAGGTGAATTACACACTATAACATTTGAAGATAATGGTAATGGTATTCCGTCAGATAAAATGTTATCTTCATTCAATACATTTGGATATAGAGGAAGTTATGATAAAAAAAGTACTTCTTTATTTGGTGTTGGATTTAAAGAAATGATTAGTTACCTATGTATTTACGGACAAATTGATATTGTTTCAATATGTAACGGAACTAAAAGTAAATTAAACATTAACTTTAGTGAAGATGAAAATGAGTTTGGTTTTAGTGAAGTTAAAACCGAATCTACCTCTGAAAAAAATGGTACAACAATTAGAATTACTAATGTTGATATGTCCATTGATGAAGGAGATAAAGATAAAGTTGATTTGGAACAATGGTTAGGTTGTGTGTATTATGTAACAAAACAAAATAATCCTAATTTTAAAATTATATTAAAAAATAAGGAAAAAGGAACTGAAGTTTACGAAACTAAAGAATTACAATTCTTTGACCCAATGTATCGTAATGTTGGTTTATTAAACCCATTGGCAATTAATAAGATTTTGGATAATGAGAAGTATGACATTAATGGAGAAGAAGTAACAATGTCAATTTATCAATATAATAGAGAAGTTTTTAACAATGAAGATTTATTTTCTGCTTTTGATAGAAAAATAAGTAAGAAAGGTGGATTGTTAAAAGGTAAGTTTATATATAAAAAATGTGGTATCTATTGGAGATTAGGTAATCGTTATTCAAACTTTGGTTTCGGTAATTTTATTTCAATGAATGCTCAACACACATTAGACAATGTAAGAATTGAAATTAAAATTGAAGGTCCTAAATTAATGAAACTTTTTAACGTTAATCAAAATAAATCAAGAGTATCAGCACCTAACTACAAACAAATTAATAAAGTAGGTGGATTGAAAAAATTAATAGATGATTTATCTAAACACGTAACCGCTCTCCACAATTTATCCACAGATAAAACTAAAGACGTTACATCTGTTGAATTAGATGAATGTGAAACTTTTGAAAAACAATTAAATACTTTAGGTGATATTTGTGGTATTACAAAAGGTGGTGAGTTACCACCAATACACATTCCTGAAGAATCAAAAATTAAAGATAATAGAGTTTATCAAAACACTATTGAATCATTTAAAGAATTTTGTGAAAACAATAAATTGATTAGAAATAGTGTTGAGGAATGTAAAAAAATAGACGAAATAGTTTATTCAGTCAGAGATATTGAATATGCATTTAGAGATGAAACATTTATTAGACATAAAATCAGTTCTCCAGTTGAGAGAGGTCCATTCAAACTTAGATATGTAAATGGTCATAGAAAAGATGATTTTATTAAATTAGTAGGTATGAATGATAAAAAATATGTTTTTGAATGTAATAAATCTCATCCGTATTATGAATATTGTTATTCAAAATTAGATAGCGGTTCAAAATTCTTAATAATTGTAAATTACGTAAGTTTAATATCAACGTTATTGGTTTTACAAAATGAAAAAGATATTGATAAAGAAACTTCCGATAGAGTTTTAGAATTAAATAATCAATCGTTAGAATCTTTAGTGTATAAATTACAAAATAAAATTCCTAATTTAACTTTCTAATATTTGGTTTTGGTGATAGAAAGTCCTCATCGTTAATTCGGTGGGGATTTTTTATTTTATAGAATTCTTGAATTCAACATAATATTGTTTGGCAATTCGTATTACACATCTCCCCCGAACCTGATCGGCACTGTGAAATTTGTTTGGCAATTGCCAATCAATATCCGGATGGTGCAGCACAGGTGGACACATTTAGATCAAAAAGTGTAATATGTTGCACATTTATTTACCATTTAATTATTCGTATTACATATATCCCCAAATAGTGCATTATATTACATATTCCTTTAACAGAACTTTAACAAAAATAAATTAAATAATATTTGGCTGGTAATATAAAAGACCTACCTTTACACTCTAAATTATTTTATATGAATGAACAAGTAAAAACATTATTAGACAAGACCAACCTTAATTGGACGGTTCGTCAAGAGGACATCCAAACCACAAGTGGAATTATTGTCCCAAACAAAAAGGCATTAGTTCGTGAAGACACCAACGCAATCGTGGGTGTGCATTCAGATGGTTATCAACCATATCAAAATTATGAGTTGATGGATTTGTTACATCAAGTATCAGGAAGAACGGGATTAGAGATTCACAGAGGTGGAGACTTTAAGAACGGAGGTCGTATCTATGTCCAATTAAAAGGAAACGATTTAAAATTGGGTAATGACCGCATCGAAGGTTTCTTAACGGGTGTGAATTCGTTTGATGGTTCAACATCATTAGCATTCGGTCATTCTAATACGACGATTAGTTGTATGAACACTTTCTTTAGAGTGATGAGTGGATTACAAAACAAAGTGAGACATACAAAGTCTATGTCGTTGAAAGTTGAAGATATCTGCAGACGTTTGGATATTGTTTTGCAAGAAGAGAAGGAAACATTTAGATTCATTACTGAATTAAGTGAAACCCGTTTTGATGATTTAATCAAGGAGAAGGTGACTCGCAAATTGTTTGGCATCAAACCTGAATTCAGTTTGGATAGTGATGAATTATCTACAAGAACTAAAAACAATTTAAGTAGATTCTATATCGACTTAAACGGAGAGATTCAAGGTAAAGGTGATAATTTGTGGGGTTTATTTAGTGGTGTAACAAAATACACTACACACTCATATTCAAAGAACGATAATACCGAAGCTAAAATGTTCGGTGGTATTGGACAAGTTGAACAAGAGATATTTTCAGATTTGGTTCATATGGTTTAATAGTTAGATTTGTGTTTTCCCTGCCAACCCTCGTAGAAATACGGGGGTTTTTTATTTGCAGACCATGCGCCACAGCCAGGCGCCGATGTTGTTTGGCAATTCGTATTACATATGATAATCAACTACTTAGGTTTTTAATGCTAACGCCTGGTAAGCATTTAATCTTGCCAACCAAATTGTGGGGCCTTGTACCTGAAGTTCCCGAAGTTCCACAAGTTCCTCAAAAGATGTTCCACAAGTTCCCGAAGTACCCGAAGTGCCGCACACTGTGAATGTTGTTTGGCAAGTTCGTATTACACTTGTTACCTTTTTATATAAATTAGTGTCAAGTTTTCTGCGCAATAAACTTGACATCTGCCAAACAATATTGAGATGACGCCGACAGGTATAAGTTCGTATTACATATGTTAAATCCTTTAACAAAACTTTAACAGATTAATTTGTTGTATAATAAAAAATTGTTTATCTTTGAGGTCTAAACTTATTAAACATGAACAAAGAAATTATTAAAGACATGGTGAGTGATATACTCTCCGACAAGTACACACAATTCATTGAGAGTATTTCTTGTGATGAATTTATTGAAGAGGTTACTGATAAATTAATCGAAGGTGGTACTCCTATTGATGTAGAAGACGAAGACCAAATCGAGGAGGTGAAAGAAGTTATTGGTAGTGTGGTTGTGGATTACTTAATGAAACAAATCCTACCAAAGAAAGTAATTGAGGTTGATATTATGTTTGGTCATCCCAACGACGACGAGACCAAGAAGGTTTATGATATCGAAGGAATGACTGAGGAATTTGAATACAAATTAAAACAAGTTATTAAAAACAATTAATATGGAATATAAAATAGTTTATGGTGATAGTCCAAGTGAAATAAACACCAAAGTAAATGAAATGATAACTGAAGGTTGGGAGCCGATTGGTTCTCACCAAGTTGTAGTTCGTAGAGAACAAAATAGATATAGTGGTTCTCAACATATGGACACACTAAATCAATTAGAATATACACAAACAATGATTAAAAAATAACATATGATAGTAGAATTAAAATCAGTTGCGAGTGTCATCGACACCAAAACCAAAATTGTTTATCCCAAATATCAGATGGGTGGTTACGATAAGTTGTCCGGCAAACATCTTGACGACCTTGATAAGAAGTTTGTGGATGAAATATCAGAAGCTGATATTACATTAATTAATGAATCACTTAAACCAAAAGTGGACCCTTACAACGATTTGTTTCGTAGAAGGGGTGTAAGAAGTAAATTTTAACTTATGAAAAAAGTAACGAAACAAGAACCTCCAATTATGCACTTCCACCAAAATGGTCTGGTAATTAATATTTGGAATAAAAAGGGGAATGAAGAAACGTATTGGATTCATACGCCTCGTGAAGCTATCATGAAGTTTGAAAAGAAATACGGGGCTCATAGGGGGAAACACGTAGCTAAATATTAAAATAAAACAATATGAAAACATTTGAATTCTTTTTAGACCAAAAGGTTACGACTTGGATGAGAACCGAGTTTGAAGTAAAGGCTAACGATTTAAACGAAGCAGCCAAGATTGCCAAAGAAATGTATGACAGAGGCGACCTTGAAGACCTCGGTTGGGAAGCCATAATGGATACCTATGAGGTATTACAACCAAAAGATAATGGTGGTGAATCCACGGCTGAGGTGTATAACATGGCTAAGAATGGAGACGTATTAGAAGTTTATTCTAATAAAGTTGGACAAGTGGAAAATTTTTAGTATATTATATAGTGTTTAATAATTAAGTGTTTGGTTAGTTGTACAATGGAGGTCTTTCGACCTCCATTTTTATTAGTACTCTACCAGCTCGGATCTCTGGCTGATATTGTCTGGCAAAAATAAAAAATAATAAATTTGTTGGTTTGTATTCTTTTTTGTATTACTTTTGTGTTTCATTAAATCCGTATAACAATGACCACGAAGATAATTTTATCTCCAAGTAAAAGAACGTATGATGTTTGGTATTCCAATGATGGCAAGTCTTTCGTAATACACAAGAGAGGCTTTAAGACTATTGACGAAGCAATAAAAGAGACAACAATAATAAATGGTTCTTTTAAATTATTAAAGGACGTATTACAGAATAAGTAATATAGGTGGGTTAGTAAGTTTAGTTCGATCCCTCGTAGAAATACGGGGGATTTTTTTTGCACTAAAATTTGCGCGCAGCACCATGCTAATATTGATTGGCAAAACATAACTCATTGATTATCAATACTAAGATTTTGCCAAACAAATTCCCCCTGTGCGCTGTTGCTGCATTTTACTGCGCAAATCCTTGCCAAACAATATCACGACTGGTCCAGGCTGAAAAAGAACTGGTAAAAAATATTCTAAAAAACTTTATAATATATTTGGTGGATAAAAATATAACATTTATCTTCGTGTCCTAAACTTATAAAACTATGGGAACAAGAAATTTAACAATGGTAATCTCCAACGGAGAAACAAAAGTAGCACAATACGGACAATGGGATGGATATCCATCAGGTAATGGTGCTATTGTATTAGACTTTTTACACACAACAAATTTGGATGACTTCAAACAGAAGTTAAACAAAGTAATCTTTCTTAATGGTAACAAAGAGAAAGAAATTCAGAATTGGTTAAAGACTATTGGATGTGAGAATGGTTGGATGACAGGTGAACAATCAAAGTTGTATCAAGAGAAGTATCCTTACCTAACTCGAGACAATGGTGCTAACATCCTTCAAATGATTATGGATGGTGAAGAAGATGAGATATGGGTTACTGATAGCACGGACTTCGCAGGTGATAGTTTATTCTGTGAGTGGGCATATCTAATAGATTTGGATAAGAATGTATTAGAGGTTTACGAGGGATTTAATCAAACACCTTTAACCATAGAGGATAGATTTTTCCATTTAACAGATAAAGAAAGTGAGTATCATCCAATCAAATTGGTTAAATCTTATCAGTTGAACCATTTACCATTAGAGGACGAGTTCCTTAATGATTTTAAACAAGAACAAGAAAATTAATATATCATGCCGAATTGGTGTAACAACAACATTAAAATATACGGAGATGAGGGAACTATTAGAACCCTCACCGCCGTTCTTAAGAGTCTTAAATCTACTGATGATAGTGAAGATAATAACAATGTCTTCAGAGCTCTTATTGGAATACCTCCACATATGTCGGAAGGTGATTACAAACAGAAGTGGTATGATACTAACATAGAGTGGTTCGGAACAAAGTGGGACATCTCTTATTGTGAAGATTTGTTCACATTTGATAATGACGAAATCAACTTTAGTTGTGAAACAGCTTGGTCTCCACCAATTCCATTCTTACATACTTTATGTACAATGTATAAGGTAAATGCAACTCTATTCTACTCTGAAGGAGGTGTCGGGTTCGCAGGTGAGTCCACCTTTACTTGGGTAGATGGTGAATTAGAGGCATATGACGACGAATGTGGTTTCCTTGAAGGATTATACAAATTCTCTAAAGAGGAGTTTTGGTCTGAAGTGGAATACAGAAGTGATTGTATCTTGGATGAAGAACAATCATTGGAAGACTTCATATCCGAATTTGATTTCGTATCTGAAGAAGATACATTAGAATTAACAAGATTATATAACGAAACAATAGAAAACAATGACGAAGAATCTGAAGGTGAGTAAGACTACTTACCCTGAAAATCAACCACCCCAACAAGAGTGGTTCGAACAATTTGGTGTGGCAAGTGGATATACCAAACCCACTCCATACTATGGAGGCAATGAGTTCAACACAAGAGTGTTCCTTGGAGGAACAGCAGCCAGGTCAAATTGGTTTGGCAAAATCATTAACATTTTAAATCCATTATCATGGGCAAATTAAACAACGGAGTTTTCCTTAAGGTCACGGGAAACCAAGAACAACGACCGCAGTGGGAACAATTCATAACTGATGATCACGGGACAGATCTCCATCCGGAAATTGGTTTGGCAAGATTTGTAGAGGTCTATAAAGACAGAGTCACTTCAATGAAGACAAACATACAGGAGTTGGCTGACTTAGAGACCATAATCCTTCAGATCCGAGCACTGTCGATGTTGGTTGGCAATGTGAAGTTATATACTGTGAAGGACAAGTATATCTACGCGAGAATCAATTTCTACAGAACTGATAATAACATCAATGAACTTCGAGTTCTAATAGATCCCATAGACCTCCACTTCCCCGACGGTGCTGCAGATCCTGAGATATTGTTTGGCAATGAGGTCTTTATGAAGAAGGTGTATTACAAGTTAAGGATGTCCATGTTAGCAACTATCATAGAGAATGTGGATAACTTTACTAAAATATATTCCAAATAAAATTTGGTATATTCGAATAATCAATTTAACTTTATCCCCATAAACTAAACTTACAAATTATGAATCAAATTACTCTCTCCGAAAATGTAATGGTATCCGATCCTTGTTATTCATTGGATACTTGGTGTCAAACTAAATTAAATGGTGTATTACCCGGCAAGTACAATGTCGAGGTTGAGAAATCTGACGAAGGTGATTGGGGTACCCGAGTATCGGGTATTACAATACTACACGAATCCATAACAGATGATGGTATATCACTTGAGTGGGAGGACCACAGTGAATGTGGTGTTGACTCAGGTCAGTGTGGAATCTTTTGTATGACGAGTTATCGTAACGATGAATTGTCTGAAGGTATTACAACACCTGAAAATGACTTTGTATTACCCTACAATGATAATGAGGGTGATAAGTGGTATGAGAAGATGTGTATGTTCACCTTAAGTAAAGACCAATTTGGTCTGTATGACACAGGTGTGGTATCGTCATCAGGTCTTGGTGATGGATTATATCCTATAGAGGTTATGATGGACAAGGAGAAGATTGTGGGAATCAGGATAACTTATCTTGGGAACTCAGACAAGGAACTCTTGGATGAGGGTGACTGTTGTGGGGTGTGTGGAGGTGAGTTAGAGGAAGATGGAGAATGTGTTTATTGTTGTGAAGAAAAAACTGAAGATTAATATGGGAAAGAAAATCAAGGTTAGGTTCAATCTCGGGAGGGGTGAGAACTATATGAAGTGGAAGGTAGAGTATCCGAACGGATGGTCCAAGTACTTCCGACCGACAGATGTTCAGTTGGTATTAACCGATTGTATCCTTAAGAATAGTAGATCTACCGCTCTGAAGATCCTCAATGGGGAACACAAGGTGGTATGTGCGTGGGTCCTATGTGACACCATAGACATTAGAACTGAGGACTTCATCCCCGACAATGGACAACAGGTGAAGTATAATCCAAGAGTCCTACCGTTTTGGAATAGAGATGGTGTGGATATGGATGGGTCCAAGATAAAAGAAATGTATTCAACTGATTTCAAACTTAATATTAAATAATATGAACTACAACTCAAGAGATGAAGTTAAGAACCTGAAGACCAAGTTCTGTAACGAGATAGAGAACATATTCAAACTCGGGGAAACCATAGAGTTTAATAATCCATTCACAGTGTATATCCAAGAGGAGAACACTTACGATGCATCATATGTCAAGGTACCGTATCTTGTAAAGACGATGACTGATGGACAGTATTTAACAGGTGTAACACCATATGGTGATGAGTTTGATGACCTGTCCACATATGACTTGGAAGATATAGTAGAGGTGGCATATATCTTGGATACAATTGGTGATAAACAATATAAAATACTACAAGATGATACTAAATGACCAAATGGTTAAACTATGGATTAAAGATCAGATATCCAAGATCCAACAAAAGAAGGATAAGGGACTAATCCTATACATCTCAGCGGATGCTAAGATTGATATCTTGGAGAAGTTCTATGACGACTTCAACTTGGACAGTGTTAACATTGAAATAGAATACCATGAAAAGATTTAAAATGAAGTTGGAGTGGTACATAGACTACTACTTCGTGTACTTCCTCTACAACGAGAGGAAACACTACAGGTACTTCACCTATATGGAACAGAAGTATGGAGAGGAGTGGTATGAATGGATTGAGAAGAAGTTCGGGTGATCCACTGTCGATCGACGAATGTTGTTTGGCAAATCTAATTTCCATAAAAAGAAAAAAAAGTTGCCTTAAATTTTTTATTATCATTTTTTGTTGTTATATTTTATTATAAACAATTAATGATTATGAAAAAAACAACAACAAGCAAGATGAAAAAATCTGCATCTCGTCGCACCAAGACAACTTATGTACCAGTTTCTAACAATGTTTACTTCGACGGTAGTTCATACCGTGTAAGAGCATCTGTTAATGGTTCTAAGATCTCTAAGAACTTCTCAAACAAGAGAACAGCAATTACATTCCGTAACCAATTATTGGCGGCGTAATCGTATTATAGACGAACAATAGTAGACCCTCCACTATTGTGGGGGGTTTATTGTTTACGGTAAAGAGTAAACACCATCTCAGATCAGGATCCACCTGTCGAATGTTGTTTGGCAAACTTGTGTCCACGTCGGGCACATGAGGAACTTCAGGAACTTCAGGAACAAGATCCCCCGATGTTGTTTGGCAATATTTATATACTATGAAACTAAGTAAATTAAAAGGATTAACAGAACAGGATGACCAACCAGTGGATGGTGATAAGAGGGGAATAGATAAGTTGAAGTATGCCAGTGATAAGTTTGTTCAGACCATCCATAAGTATAGGAAAGAACATCTGTTCTGGAAGAAGATCATCGTACCTGAAGGTGAAATTCATAGTACTATAAGATTGGAAGAGGTTCCTTTCTCTGAAATCAGTTATAGAGATAACTTCCTTGGGAATATCACATGTTCTATAGACTTCATACCAAAGATGGACCCAAAACCTGTTATCCCGTTGAACATCTTACAGGTGGTGGCCGTAGACTTCATTGATAGTATGTTAGAGATTAATCCTGATCTAAAAGAAAAACCATCCATATACCCTTCAGACATATTGAATATGTATCACTTTAGTTTTGGTCATGCGAATGTCTTTCCAGCTCAAGGTGTATTACACCTGAGGGACTACATGGACACCCCGACGTATAACTTAAGATTATTGTCCCCAAATGGATTTGGTAATATCATGTTCTCAAGATCACATTTATTAGACGTATATAAATTAATTCCAGGAGATCTTCCTACATTTGCGGATGACTATTCTTCAAGTATGGAGAAGTTGATTAAGAAAGCTAAGTCAGTGTATCACGCCCTGAAGAAGGGAACATGGAAAGGTCATACATATGAACTATTCACCCCACATGATTGGACCAAGGCTTTTGTAGTACACCAAGATAGATTTAACTACAATAGAACCGATAAGGTAATACATCCTAACTTTGAGATATCCTGTAACTTTGGTTGGGAGATTGTTGATGGTAAAAAGAACTCTCCCGAGGAATCACCTCTGTCTGACGAGGAACAAAAAGAATTACGTCAGTATCTAAAGAACCGTTTCAAGAACTTTGACATCGGATATTAATTCGTATTACATAATGAGCTTACTTGCGGGGACCCTATGGGTCCCCTTCAGGTTTTGTATGACACTTTGCCAGTAAACTACCGTTCATCAAATGGGTCCAATGTTCTCTGGCAAAAATTGTTTAATGTTATAACATCGGTGGTTAAACGCGTATTACAGATATTGTCTGGCAAGACGAAGACCCTCGTATGACATGTGAGTAAAATGTGGATAAGTTTCCCTCCCTCCCCTTCGGGTCGGTCGGTCTCCGACGGGTGTATGACAAGGGGTAGTAATGTTAATAACTTGTGAACCTATAACGTACTTTATGTTAAATGGATTAGAACGTATTACATATGACCGTATTACATGTGATATAATATATGTATATATAACTATATAAGACATTATGACAGACCTGAAGGGGTCCGAAGGACCCCGTATTACACTTATATATTCAAATTTTTTAGGATATGGGTCTCTATTCGGTCAAGGGTCAATCCCCACATACTACCACTTTTCCCCACTTTCTCCCCAAAATGACGCTGGGATATCTACAATCAATAAATATTAGTAAAAGTGGGATTATTAGACCAATTTAAACCCTACGATAAAAAGGTACAAATAAAACCCCTCTAACAGGGTCAATATCGGGGATAAATTAGGGGTAATTTTCAGGGGTCTACAGGTGGGAAAAATAGTATACCCGATGGGGTATAAACAGGGGTAGTAGGGGGGAATTATACCTGAACGGGTATTAATTAGCAGGGACAAATGGACCGATTACGTCCTCCCTAACGGTCGGACTTCAGGGGTAAACAGGATGTTCCCGACACAGATGTCGGAGACATAGTGGGGGTAAACAGGTGGACAATCTCGGAAGTTTATCCTATCTTTGTATACTAAAATATACCTATGGAAAACAATATCAACTTAGATGAACTACTACTATTAGGAGATGATTCAATGTGTCAATATTCAGGATTACCTTCTGTAAGTTCTTATGTAATGGAGGAAGAGGATGTAGAATATTATACAGGACACTCTTAAATAATACCCTATGATATACATCTGTCGGTAGACCGAACACCGTAGGTGTGAGTTTATCCTTATGATTGTCTCCATAATAGGTTCCCTTTATGAGGTCTATAAGTCCCTTACCAAGGAGGAGGAATAAAAAAGGGACCGTTAGGTCCCCTTATGTTAATCTAATGTAATATAGAATTTATCCTGTAGATTTAATCTCTCAATAAGACTTTGTAATCTATATCTCTTTTGTTCATTTGAGTAGTTAAACCATACATAATAATCTCCCATCTCTCTTATGAATTGTTGATCATAACTCTAATTTACACATTATATCTTATAATATCCTCTAACATTTTAATTCTATCTGACATATCAATAAACACACTACCATCACCCCTATCTTCTGGTCTTGGTTCCAAAGAATTATCATCCCTTTGTGGGAGTTCAGGTACTTCAGGACTATTAATCTCATTAACAACTTCATTCCATGAATCCTCACTTATATCCATATTATCAATCATAGGGTAAGTAATTAACATATACTCATAGATATATTTCTTATCACTCTCCCAATTATTAGGAAATTCCCATTCAATACCAACACCTTCAGAACTATAAACTACTCCATCGATAATAACCGATAGTATCTCCACATTAACCCAATTATCAATTACCATTAAATCATTATAGGTGGTAGCATTAACTTCCGAAAATATATCTACATTACAACGAGAACAATAGTATGGTCTTAAATCATTATATGGCATATTATGGTTATAATACCCATTTAGTATTCCTATTGGATAGGATTGGTTAATCTTCTCTTTTGAAAAAAATTTAAAATCTCTCATATTATTTACTTTATTTAGATTAATATAAGGAATTCCCCCCACAATTCAAAATATATCCTAAAAAATATAATACCACTAATCGACTGAGGAACTCCAGTCGCTTTAGAAATTATATAATATTGAATCTACCTATTTGAATCTCCGACGCCGGAAGTCCCATTCGAGGTAGTATGGGTTATAAATGACCCTTTAATTAATCATTAAATAAATCATCCACCCATGTTAATATACCCTTTGGTTCAGGTTGTATAATTCTTACCTTCGGTTTCGTCTTATCCCTTATATTGTCCGCAATGGATAGAATGGCTCTTTCGTAGTTATCCTCCCCGAATAAGGGGATTAGGACCGATTTATACATGTCCACCACCTCGGAGATATGGAGATCCTCCACATTCTTCTTAATACTATATGTCTCGTTGAATAACTTGAATGATACTTGTATTGGAATTTTCATACCACAAATATACTAGTACGAATTGGAATATCCTAATTTTATATTAATTTTGGTTTAACCTTAACATCCTCCATTCCAATATCCCCATTCTGTAATTTATGTCTTTTATCTAATATGTCTAAATAACGTGGATTGTATATGTTTAGATACTTTAATAGTCTTGGTATGTCCGATTTATCGTTCACCGTTCCATTTACCATAGGTTTCATATATATTCCATCGTAAGTTGTTCTAATACAGTTCTCATTCTTTATACTTTGGATCTCATAAAACATCTCTTTGATATCCACCATCATTTGGTCTATTTCTTTCTCATTATCCTTTACCCACTCATCGGTTACTTTATATGTCTTATGTATCTTATTCCCGTCGGTTTCCTGAAAATAGGTTAGACTGATGGCAACATCTCTATGATTATCCCTGTGATGTATAATAACCTTATTAAATTTGGATATAACATCCATAAGATCATACCCCCGTTCTTTTATCCTAAATGGGAAATCTTTAACGATAATGTTATCATTCACAAATAGTTCTGTATTGATTTGTTCATCCGTTAATCCATTGCCATTACCGAAAAACGGTTCATGGTACTCCGTATACCCTAATTCGTATTTAATATACTGTAACAGGGACATTCCACCACTTCTTGGATGGGTTAGGATTAAAATTCTCATATGTATAATATAAGTATAAATTTTAAAACACTATTTCTATATTAAATCTCTCGAATTTCTCCTTAACCCTTTTCTTTGCGTCATCGTATAGATATGCGTATTGTGTTGCTTGTACGGGAACTTCTCGATGATATAGATTACCATCCTCTTTTCTTATCTTTGCATATAGTTTCATCTTCTCCGTGGGATCCATCGTTAAAACAATAACAAGTTCCCCTGTATCATTTCTATCATATATCCAGTACTCATCAGGAAGGACATAATTGTATAATATATCATCCACCGTATACTTCCCCCTTTTGAATAGACCATAGATAAGTTCTATCTTCTTCCTGTCCTTCTCGGTAATATTGTCCTCCTCCTCATTGATGGTGGGTCTTTCCCATGGTTCTATGTCTTTTGAAGTCAGATGTCTATTTGTTAATATAATATTGAATTGTTCAAACCTTTCTCTAATTTTGGATTGCATGTACCCTGTACTAACGATATTACATTCTCTATTCAGTTCTTTAATCTTAATCCCGTCCGTAAAGATGAGTATCCCTAAATTATTCATATCTATTGAGAAATCATCCGATAGTACATAACTAAACCTTGGTTCGTTAGGATCGTCACTTCCTATTGTTCCTTTCTTTAATGCATTATATACCGTCTTTCCCTTCTTAATTTGTTTTTCTTTGTACTCCTCGTGGTTTTCGTTTACCATTACCGTGTCACTTGGTGTGGTCATAATGGCATTGATATTGAAATTACGATATCTGTTTCTAACCTTATTTTTAGCATTCACATATTCCACACCCGTTTTGGTATTTATACCGTATTCATCATTATAAGCTATATCCCCCACATCTTGTCCTGTTAACATTTTATTTAAATATACATCCTTACCCCCTTCTATTCTCCATACCTTTAATGGTAAACCATGACCACCTCCTTCATCTCTTGATAAGTCTTTGTTGTAAAATGTAAACTTAATGGCCGTTACTTGTAAATGAGGTTCGTCCACCACATGAAATGTATATTCCTCAGGAAGTTCATATCTAAAACGAGTACCACTAACATTCACTATACCTTTTCTAATGGCCTTATGAACGGTTTTAACTCTATTTCTTTCCTTGTCTATATCTATCTCTTCGTTTAACTCCCACGGTTTCTTTCCTTGGTACTTAACTATCTCTATACTCTTTGGTATCTGTAAATCCACTTTAATATCGAACTGTTCGAATTTCTTGATAATTAAATCGGACATCGCAATCTCATTGATTGGACAGTAAGTTCTTTCTATAATCTTGGTAATAAATGCAAATAATTCTATTTCACCATCCACTACACTTGGAACCATATTATCCCCGAGTTCATAACTAAACTTCACACCATCAGAACGGGTGATTGTTCCCTTCTTTAAAACGGAAAAAATTAACTTGGCCTTCTTGATTAACTTCTTCTTATCGTCTTCATTAAATGTATCTATGAATTTCATTATCTTAGTGTTAAATCAAAATTCTTAAACTTATCACTAATCAGTTTCCACGCTTTCTCATATAGAAATAGATTTGATCCGTCATTCTTATCCACATGCCACTCATTTCCGTCTATCATCTCATATAATTGAAACTTGTTGGGAATCATTTTAACAAATACAATGGTGTGTTCGGGACCTATCCCTAATGTGTATTCGTTATTTAAAACATACTTGTATTTTACCTCATTTCCATTACCATATTTAAATCCCACAGATATTACTCCCGTCTTTAGTGCCGCATAGACATTCTTTACCTTCTTTACCATTTTGGTCTTTTTTTCCTCCGATGGACCAGTATAAAAGGATGGACTTTCGTTTAGTATGTCTAATAATTTCATTGTATATAAATATCCTTATAATTGATAATACCGCTAATGGACTGAGGAACTCCAGTCGCTTTAGAAATTATATGTATTTGGATATAATATGTAAAGTATAAAGGTGATTATATGTAAAGTGATATAATGAACCTCTGATGCCGGTTTTCTCGTACATTAGATGTGATATATGTGGTTAGTGCTGGTTATATCCTACATTGTGGGTCTCGGACGCCGGAAGTCCCTTTCGGGGTGGTTGGGGTCATAAAAAAAGGTCCCTAATTGGAACCCTTAATTGATCTCTTCATTCTGTTCATACCACATTGTTATCCCAAATGATTTAAATTTATTTCTATCTATCTCTCTTACAAATATCCTATATTCATTATTATTTAAAATATATGGTCTAATTTCACCTCCCGAACCATTTACATAATAAAACTTAACTTCATTCTCAGTTCTATTTCTACCAACCTTAATAAAGATATCATCATTTACATCTAACTGTATATCGTATACATCGGGAAGTTCATACATAATTTTACCAAAAAGTCCTTTACGAATAGTACCAGTTTTAAACCCCTTATATATGGTGTTTCCTCTTTTAATAAGTTTATCCTTATCCTCGTCCTCGTTTATTAAATCTATGAACTTCATTCTATATAAATATACTTAACCTCGGTATTGTGAGGCCCAATATCCTTGATACCATGCATTTAATGTTCTATGGGAAACTCTATACTCAGGTGGTGGATTGGCATCAACTTGTGTCCCTGCGTTCCATCCCTGTCTAAATATACCTCTCAACCACGGACTATTCCTTATCTCCTGTGGAGTTGGTATATCGTCATTATTATTAGAAGTTAAAAATTTGAAGTCCTTCATCGTCTTGGGTTTATAAAGTTATATGTGTCAACTAATATCTCCTGATTTGTTGCACCACCCATTTCCCACGGTTCAAATACTCCATATACCATATCTGAATATTCGTTATGAACGAACCTCCTTATCTCTTCATGGGTTGTTATATGACCTCCATTAATAAATCCAACCGTTCTATTATATAAATCTACTGATTGATTAAATAATGGATGATTTTCATTAAATATATTATAATGTGAAGTATAATGAGAATCCAATCTTCTATGGTATTCTTTTAGAAAACGAAGATTGCCCGTTAAACTGATGGTTCTATAGTGATTTGGATTAATTTCTCTACCATACATATCCAACATAGATTTCTCACCTGATAAAAATTTAAACTCTCTCATAAAATTTTTTATAAATTATTTTAACCCACATGTTTCCATTACTAAATCTTAATGTGTCCTGATAAAAACAAGAACCCTCATATTCAATTCTTTCTATCACAGGAACAGCCGGTATTGTGATATGTCTAGTGACTTCTCTTCTATTATTATATGTTTCCATAAATCTATCTATTGTTCCTTCATATACTAATGAATTGGTTCTATAATTTTCTCCAAGTATTTCTCTATGATTATAGTTTCTTGCCCAACGAAATGAATGAATAACAATTATTGGATTATCATATTGTATTCTATTCATATTAGCAGCTAAGGTTTCACTAATTCTTATGATAGAATATCCGTTAGAATATCTAATACCTTGTACATTATGTCCTCCCCAATATCTTCCAGTTACTGGTGGTTTTGCTGGTGTGAGAAATTTAAATGGTGTTATCATATTCCTGTTATATCTATTCTTCTTTGAAATTCCGTTTCTACCATCCTTAATGTGAAATTTATTGGTGTAGTATTGATTTCAAACACTCTGTAATCTATTTCAATCATAGGAGGTTGTATATTTGTAAAATTCCTCCAACCTATAATTCTCAACCAACAATTAACTATTGGTACATTCACCATAGCTAATTCGGTACCAACATCACTAAGTATTTCTATATTATGATATTGTTTCCATCTTATCACATTGATTAGAGCATCATCCATATTAAACATCAGATAAGAATTACCTGGTGGTTGTATTGGTTTTGGTTTTTGAAAGAATTTAAAGTTCATTGTTTGCTCTTTGTTGTGCGTCTCTTAATATTGCATAATCTTGTTCTAATTCCCAACCTTCTTCAAATGCATCAGATAATTCTAATCTTAAAAATGGATTATAATCTACACTGCGTCCCTCTATATAAGCTCGTCTTCCAATTTCTATGGCACGTATAATCTCACCCTCCGTTGGATCCCAAAGAGTTGGATTGTTTTTATTACTAGAAAAGAATTTAAATGGTTTCATTGTTTCTTATTACTCCTCTGAATATTAGTGGTCTATCCTTTGGCATGTCATTAAAATTATCTTCGCCGTAATGTATCATATTACTTATATTTGTGTTGTCCACGAATTCATATACAAATATAATATTATTCCTATTCATTTCCATAAAATGATTGTATGAGTTGATGTATCTATTGACAATCGTCACCGTCATTGTTTTTAATTCCTCGGTATATAAATTTCCATCCCATCTCCTTTCCATATAGAATATTACACCCACCGGTCTATACATCCATTGTAATTGACCGAGATGCATACTCGCTAACCAATTTCTTGTTATATTCTTTTGGAAGAACTTAAATGGTCTAATCATGTGGTATTATTTTTCTAATTTTATGGAGTGTGCGTCCGCGGCCAACGGTATTTGGAACTGATATAGTCACACTAATAACAAGGGTGTTCTCAAGTGTACTATATACATTATCAATCCAATACACATATCCACCATATGCACAACTTCCACTTACAGGACTTCTATTATCAAACATTAACTTACCCCTATAAGATATTGCATAACTCATTGCCGCAGGTATTCCAAAACAATCTCCTGTATCGACATCCTCCACCTCCATATATAACTCATCTTCAGCTTCGGGCTGTGGAATTGATTCAAAGTTTTCTCTATTACTCCACCCCGCCATCCAATGTTCACGTTCAGGTGTTCCCATATCATATGGACATTGACCTGGTGGAAGATTATCCCTATGTGCTCTATAACCTTCCATTATACAAGCATTTATACCTCGTGGTTCGGTTACTTGTAATGGTATATATGGTGCATAGATATAACCCGCAGGAATATGTTCGGGACCTCTTGCAATCATTTGAACCTCTCGAGATATCATCTCTAAGTCCACTTCGGGTAATGTGTTTGATTTAAAGAACTTAAATGGTTTCAACATATAAGGATATGTTTTCTTGGGTAATAAAATCATAGTAGTATTCTGTATCAGGAAACTTTATTCTATATTCTATTGAAATTCTATTGGGAATATTAAAATATGGTACAATATTATCTATCTTGTAAAAATAAGTTACGTTCTCACCGATTTCGTTTATTACTCTATAATCTACCAGACTGAATAGATTCATATCATTCCTATGTAAATCTACCGCCAATTGAATCATATGTCCATATAAATCAACAGGAATATGGTAGGTTGTGTGAGTGTCCTTGGTGATTATTGGGACGTATTGTATTCTTATCCCCGAAAAGAATTTAAATTGATTTATCATCTTCTAAATGTTAAAGTTGTGTCGGCGTTGTTATGGAATACTTCTCCTACCGTATCTTCATCCCATTTACAACGTTCATAAATAATATGGTTTGTCTCCGCTTCAACATCAATACTCATCCAAGCACCAGCTTGAAGTTCTTGGATTATTCTTCTTACCGCAACACTATTAAAATAAGTCGCAACCTGATCTATCTTACCTCTAATATCATAATCACTATATGAATTATATTTGTCTCTATATAATTTAGTCATAACGATAATCAACATATTTTTAACCCTATCATTATCCATTAGATTATTATCTTGAATATATTTGTATGTGATGTCCAATACACCAATCAATAATGGAACATTTGTTGCATCAACTAATAAACCGGTTAGTTGCCAATTTATTTTTGAATCGTTAGCTCTAAAAAATTTGAAGTCCTTTATCATATTCCTCTCGGGATTGTACCGAACTCTTTATAGGTTAAATAATTATAGTATCCACATAACCATACTCTCTTTATTTTTGGTGAGAAATGATTGGAATATGCGTAATTATATCCATTCTTCGCCGCTGTCCAACCAAAAGCATAATATCTTTTTTCAATATCATCTTTCAAATATCCTTTTGGATATAATATTGGGGTTTGAAAAAATTTGAAGTCCTTTATCATTACACATTATTATTTTGTTCATACATCGTGAC
>Ga0214919_10000670_pt1 | contig 58209 bp, 47 predicted proteins | sample LL1503_MetaG_FD_177994 | JGI IMG/M metagenome (GOLD analysis project Ga0214919, IMG submission 177994) | Freshwater microbial communities from Lake Lanier, Atlanta, Georgia, United States - LL-1503 | ecosystem: Environmental > Aquatic > Freshwater > Lake | place: USA: Georgia | collected... | reverse complement strand
CTCGGCCTGGGCCAGCACCATAGATTCGAGCTGTTCGTATTCACCCTGGGGGGCACTGACCACCAGTGCCAGCAGCCCGGGCGGGCCGCCGAGTTGACCCCTGTCAAAAGCAAATTGTGCCGGTGCTAGCGGGCTGCTGCGCAGGGCCACCATGGGGCGGGGCAAGACCAGCCCCGGCGCGTGTGCATACACCGTAGCGATGGACTGGTATCGCATGGCTTTGGCCGGGCGCAGCCAGCGCTGCAAATGCAAGCCCAGGTTTTTTGGGGCCAGCGGCAGGTACTCGCTAAAGGCTTGCACCGCGTGCTGCGGGGCGGTGGCCCAGATTACGCGGTCGAAGCCTTCCCCATCAATCTGCCACTGTCCGCCACTCCATTGCGGGCAGGCTGCGCGGCGACCCAATTGCACGCTGGCACCGTGTTCGGTGAGCCAAGCGGCCGCTGCCTGGGGAAGCAAAGCACCCAGGTCCACGGTGGGAAGCAGCAAATCTGATCCGGCAGCACGCCAAGGCGTGGCCTCCGCAGTGGCGCCCGCCGTCTGGTCCACCAGGCTAAGGGCGTCAAACCCGGCGGTCATATCTGTTTTCTTTTTCTTGCGGACCTTGGCAAACAAGCTGTCGTGCAACACGGTTAAAAAAACCTGTCCGCTGGCCAACTGCGGTGGCGTGTTCAAGGCCGAAATGCACAAGGGGTTGATAAGGTCTTCCACCACCGCGCTGTGAATACCTTGGCAGAGTTCGGCGACGCTGGTTTGGGCACTGCACTCAAAGCGGTTTTTTCGCCACAGGCGCAAGGCTCGCACCAACGACCTTTTGTCGCCCATATTCCAACCACTGGCCATTAGCAATCCGGCCATAAGGTTCCAGGGTTGCGGCCAATCGGGCAACTGCAGACCGTCGCCGTCAGCAAAGCGCAGGCCCAGGGGCTGGCGCAGTAATGTCTGCGCCGGGTCCAGGCCCACGGTGCGCATCAGGTCCAGGGTTTCACGGTAGGCCCCCAGCAAGATGTGCTGGCCGTTGTCTAAGGTGGCAGCGCTGCCATCGGGCAGCAGCCCGTCGGCGCTGGCGGGAAGCGTGCGGGCCCGCCCACCCAGCGAGCGACTGGCCTCTAGCACGGTGACGTGGTGTCCGGCCTGCACGGCATAGATGGCTGCGGCCAAGCCACTCCAGCCGGCACCTACCACGCAGACGCGGTAGCGCTTCATAGGTGGCCCAGCGCCTGGACTTTCCAAGCCAGCCAGAATTTATGAATGGGCGTGAGGCGTACCCGGCGCTCCAGCACCGGGAAGCCCTCGCTTTCGATCTGGCGTAGCAGGCGCCGGTAAATGCTGGCCATCATCAGGCCAGGCTTCTGGTTACGCCGGTCTGCCGGCGGCAGCAAGCCTAGCGCCTGCTCGTACAAGCCATGCGCGCGTTTGGCTTGAAAGGCCATCAAGGCGCTGAAACGGGTTGATGGAACGCGCTTTAATACTTCATGTGCTTTTACATCAAAGTTCTGCAACTCATTGACTGGTATATATATTCTTCCTCGATGCGCGTCTTCGCCCACATCGCGGATGATGTTGGTCAGTTGCAGCGCCTGCCCTAGGGTGTGGGCATAAACTGTGGTTTGGGCGTCGGTTTGGCCGAAGATCAAAGCAGCCACTTCGCCCACCACACCAGCTACCAAATGGCAGTAGCGTTGCAGGTTCGGGAAGTCTAGGTAACGGGTTTGTTCCAAGTCCATCTGACAACCACGAATGACGCTGTGCAGGTGGTCTTGGGTAATGCCATAGGTGGGCGCCAAGGGCATCAAGGCTTTCATGACCGGGTGCGAGGGCTGGCCGTTATAGGCCTTGGCGACTTCGCTCAGCCACCAGGCTAGTTTGGTAGCGGCGACCCCCGGGTCCACTGCATCATCGACCACATCATCGACTTCGCGGCAAAACGCATAAAAGGCGGTGATGGCCGCCCGTCGGGGCGGCGGCAAAAACAAGAAAGCGTAATAAAAGCTGCTGCCCGAGGCGGCCGCCTTTTCCTGAACATACTGGGCGGGAGTCATGCCCTATTGTCGCCTGAGCGCCGCGTCACAGAGCGCCTTGGGTAGCGCATGCCCGGGTAGTTTGGGGAAAGACGTGCATAGCGGCCAAGTGCCGATCTTGCGATGCTTTACGGAGGGTGTTCACATACGCAGCGCGCGCCAGACGATGCGCGGCGCATCCCACCAGTGCAAGCGTGGGCGCGTATGCAGTACCGCGCCGCCCAGGCTCTCAATCTTGTCGAGCACGCGTAAGCCTCCTTGGACTACCAAGCGCAGTTCCCATCCAGCGCGTCCTGGTAGGCGGTGTACCAGCGTTTGGCCTTGTTCCATGCGCGCTCTGGCATCAGCAGCGCACAGGCGCACCATGGCGTCTGCGCTTTCAAGCGGTTTGGGGGCGTATGCCTGTGCGATTGCAGTGCCGGTTGACAAAAAAGCTTGGGGATCAAATGCGGTGCTGGAACACCAATCGCCGGGGAAATAGTTGCGGCCATTGGGTAAATCGCGGCTAGGGTCCTGCCAGAAATTGATCAGTTGCAGGGCCGTGCAGATAGCGTCGCTGCGCTCCAGTGAGGGCCCGTCTTGCACGCCGTACAGATGCAGCAGCAAGCGCCCCACGGGGTTGGCCGAGTTGGCGCAATAGGCGAGCAAGGCAGCCATGTCGGGGTAATCCCCGCCATCGCGCGTCATACAGACATCGTGTTCAAAAGCGTTCAGTAGCGCGTGTAACAAATGCGCAGGCAAGGCAAATTCGGCGATTGCGCGAGCCAAAGGTCCAAAGACCTGCGGCCACCCTTGGGAAGACGGCGCATGTGCGGTGTTGGATGTATCACACGCCTGGTTCAATGCCTGTCGATAAGCTGCCAAAGCGGCCAGGCGTTCTTCGGGGCTGGCCAGGCCCTCGTCGGCCAAGTCGTCTGCCGTGCGGGCAAAGTGGTAAATCGCGGTAATCGGCGCGCGCAAATGCGGCGGGCAGAGCCACGATGCGACCGGAAAGTTCTCGTAGTGGTCAATGGGCGCTGCAGGCGCTGCGGCGGTTGGTGGCATAACGGAGATTGTGCCTTGGCAGGGGCTGGTCCTTAGGTAAGTGGCCCGGCAAGCCAATGCCCCGTGTCCAGCAAGGCGTATAACTTGACAGCAAGCAGAAATCCGGATAAATTACTAACCAGTCAGTCATTAATAATCTGCCGACGTCCCTGGGCTTGCGTTTTGCGCGTCCCGTACCAGTTTTTCCCCTCTCACTTTTCTATCAATCCGTCTATGTTCCGAAATTCTTCCTGGCCCACCGGGCTTGCTCTATTGGCTTGCCTTGTGCTGCAAGCCTGCTCCAAACCTGTGCCTGCCGATGAGCCTGTCCGAGCAGTTAAGGTTTTTACGGTGGGCTTGGACGCCATGCAGTCGGGGGCCGAATATGCCGGCGAGGTGCGCTCCCGCGTGGAGTCGCGCTTGGGCTTTCGCGTCAGCGGCAAATTGCTGCGCCGCAATGTGGAACTAGGCCAACATGTGCGGGCCGGCGAGTTACTGGCGCAGTTGGATCCACAGGACTTCAAGCTTGCAGCCGATGGCGCCCGCGCGCAAGTGGCCGCGGCGGCGACCAACCGGGACCTGGCCCTTGCCGACTACAAGCGTTACAAAGATTTGCGCGAACAAAATTTCATCAGTGCGGCCGAATTAGAGCGGCGCGATACCGCCTTGAAGGCCGCGCAGGCGCAGGTGGAGCATGCGCAGGCGCAGCTTGCTAGCTTGGGCAACCAGACCGGTTACGCCAATTTGGTAGCCGATGTTGCCGGTGTGGTGACCTCGGTCGACGCCGAACCCGGCCAGGTGCTTGCCGCCGGAACGCCGGTCTTACGCATTGCACAGGACGGAGCCCGTGATGTGGTTTTTTCCGTACCCGAAGACAAGGTGGGCAAGCTCAAAGTGGGTTCGCAGGTGCAGGTGCAGGCATGGGCCGCAGAGAAAAGCGCGACCGCTATGGTCCGTGAAGTGGCTGCGAGTGCGGACCCGGTAACCCGTACTTTCACGGTGAAAGTGGCTTTAAGCGGCCCAGAAACTTGGCCCCTAGGCTCTACGGTTACGGTGCTACCCAGGGCGCTGGACCGCTCAGGCCCACCGGTCCTGAAACTGCCGACCAGCGCGCTACAACACGATGGCGAAAAAGCAGCCGTTTGGGTGCTTGAAAAAGCCACGATGACGGTGCGTCTGCAGCCCATCGTCATCGCCACTGCCGACGGTAACGAGATCGTGGTCGCTCAGGGGTTGGAGCCGGGCATGCTAGTGGTTAGTGTGGGTGCCCATGTACTCAATCCTGGGCAGAAGGTCACGATATACCAGCCTAAGCAAGCTGCAACGGTGGCACCTTCTGCCCCGGTGTCCGCACAGTGAGCGGCCCTATGCAACAGGACATTCCCAAGCCCGGTTTCAATATGTCTCGCTGGGCGCTAGAGCATTCAGCGCTCACGCGCTATTTGATGCTGGTACTGATGATATTGGGCGCAGCTGCTTACTTCCAGCTCGGGCAGGACGAAGACCCGCCGTTTACCTTTCGGGTGATGGTGATCCGTGCCTTTTGGCCCGGCGCTACGGCCACCCAAATGGCCGAGCAGGTGACCGACAAAATCGAGCGCACTTTGCAAGAGGTGCCCGGCGCCGACAAAATTCGCAGCTTTTCCAAGCCCGGCGAGACCACCATCTTTTTCCAGCTCAAAGACTCCACCCGCCCCGGCGAGGTGCCGGACCTTTGGTACGCGGTGCGCAAGAAGGTGGGCGATATGCGCTATACGCTGCCCAGCGGTGTGAACGGCCCCTTTTATAACGATGAATTCGGCGACGTCTATGGCGTGATTTACGCATTGCAAGCAGAAGGTTTTTCGCCCGCCGAAGTTAAAGAGCAGGCCGATTCGGTACGCCAGCAACTGCTGCGTGTGCCCGAGGTCAACAAAGTGGATTTGTTTGGCGTGCAGGACGAAAAGTTGTATATCGAAATGTCGCAGCGCCGCCTGTCCCAACTGGGGCTGGACATGAACCAGGTTCTGGCCCAACTGTCACAGCAAAACGCCATGGAAGGCGCAGGCACGATGCAAACCCCGCTGGACGTGGTGCAGGTGCGCGTCAGTGGAGCGTTCCAGGCCGAGGAGCAATTGCGCGCCATGCCGATTCGCGGCAGTTCGGGGAACCAGTTGCGACTGGGAGATATTGCCGACATTAAGCGGGGCTATATCGACCCTGCGGGCGTCAAAGTGCGCTTTCAAGGCCAGCAGGTGATTGCGCTTGGCGTTTCCATGACCAAGGGGGGCGACATCATTGCCCTGGGCAAGGCTTTAAAGGCTACAACTGCGCGCATTGGCGCGGCCCTGCCGGTGGGTATCAGCCTGGTGGAGGTGCAGGACCAGCCGACGGCGGTGGCCAAATCGGTAAACGAATTTATCGGCGTCTTGATCGAAGCCATTGTGATCGTGCTGCTAGTCAGCTTTGTTGCGCTGGGCTTGCACAAGCGACCTGGGCCCCAGGCCTGGTACCGTCAATACTACGTGGATGTGGGCCCCGGACTGGTAGTGGCGATCACGATTCCACTGGTGCTCGCGGTCACCTTTCTGGGCATGTATTACTGGGGCATCGGCCTGCACAAAATTTCGCTGGGCTCTCTCATCATCGCGCTGGGCCTATTGGTCGATGACGCCATCATCGCGGTAGAAATGATGGTGCGCAAAATCGAAGAAGGCTATGACAAGGTGCGCGCCGCCACCTTCGCTTACGAGATAACCGCTATGCCGATGCTGACCGGCACCTTAATAACGGCCGTTGGGTTTTTGCCTATCGGTATTGCGCGATCAACCGTGGGTGAATACACCTTCGCTATTTTCGGTGTGACGGTGCTGGCTTTGCTGGTGAGCTGGCTGGTGTCGGTTTATTTCGTACCTTACCTTGGCACGGTTTTGCTCAAAGCCAAAAGCAATGCGGCTGATACGCAGCATCATGAAGTGTTCGATACCCCGTTTTATAACGCCTTCAGGCGCACGGTGAACTGGTGTGTGGCGCACCGCTGGATCACGATTGGCGTCATGTTGCTGACCTTCGCCTTGGGTATTTTTGGTATGGGCCGCGTGCAGCAACAGTTTTTCCCGGATTCGAGCCGACCCGAGGTGATGATGGACGTGTGGTTTGCCGAGGGCACCTCGATTGCTGCCAATGAAGAAGTCAGCCGACGCATCGAGGCGCGTCTGATGCAGGAGTCCGGCGTGGTCAATGTGGCGACCTGGATTGGCTCAGGCGTTCCGCGCTTTTATTTGCCTCTAGATGCGATTTTTCAGCAGTCCAATGTGTCGCAATTTATTGTCCTGCCCGTGGATTTGAAACGGCGCGAAAGCTTGCGTATTCAGCTACCTGCCCTGATGGCGCAGGAGTTCCCCGAGGTGCGGGCGCGGGTGAAGATATTGCCCAATGGCCCGCCGGTAGCCTATCCCGTGCAGTTCCGCGTGATCGGCCCGGACTCTGACCAATTACGTTTGCGCGCTAACGAAGTGAAAGAGCAAATGCGCGCTAATCCGAATATGCGCGGCGTCAATGACAACTGGAACGAGCCGGTCAAGGTTATCCGGCTGGACGTGGACCAGGCCAAGGCGCGCGTGCTGGGGGTGAGCAGCCAGTCGATTGCACAGGCGGCCCGCACGCTACTTTCGGGCAGCACGGTAGGCCAGTTCCGCGAGGGCGAAAAGTTGATCGACATCGTGCTGCGCCAGCCCCTATCCGAGCGCAATGCCATTTCCGACCTTGGTAATGCCTATGTGCCCACTGCCAGTGGCAAGTCCATACCGCTGACGCAAATCGCCAAGCCGACCTTTGTGTGGGAGCCGGGCGTGCTTTGGCGCGAGGGGCGCGATTACGCGATCACCGTACAAGGTGACATTGCGGAGGGTCTGCAAGGTGCCACGGTGACCGCCCAATTGGCCCCCGATCTGCGCAAATTGGAGTCCAGCTGGGCCGCCAAAGGGCAGGGCGCCTACCGCATTCAGGTGGCAGGCGCGGTGGAGGAAAGCAGCAAGGGCTCCAGCTCTATCGCGGCGGGCATTCCGATCATGCTGTTCATCACCTTCACTTTGCTGATGCTGCAGCTGCAAAGCTTCAGCCGCTCTTTATTGGTGTTCCTCACCGGCCCCCTGGGCATTGCGGGCGTGGCCGCAGCATTGCTGAGTTTCGGGCGACCTTTCGGTTTTGTGGCTTTGCTGGGCGTTATTGCCCTTATGGGCATGATTCAGCGTAACTCGGTGATCTTGATTGACCAGATCGAGCAGGACCGTGCCAATGGCGTCCCGGCCTGGGATGCCATCGTCGAGTCTGCGGTGCGCCGTTTGCGGCCTATCGTACTCACGGCGGCCGCGGCAGTGCTGGCCATGATTCCCCTGTCGCGCTCCGTTTTCTGGGGCCCAATGGCGGTTGCCATCATGGGCGGCCTCATTGTCGCGACGGCCTTGACTTTGCTGGCTTTGCCCGCCATGTATGCCGCGTGGTTTAGGGTGCGGCGCGAGCCGGCGGGCATGCAGGCTAAAATGATCGGCTAACCGATTTCCAGCGATCGGCCGGGCCGGCGAGCACATTTAAGGTGCTGTGCAGGGAGCGGCGGGTTGCTGAATTTTTTTGCGCGGGTGGCGAAATTGGTAGACGCACCAGGTTTAGGTCCTGACGGTAGCAATACTGTGGGGGTTCGAGTCCCCCCCCGCGCACCACCCAAAAGGTACTGTGAGTCCCCTGTGCGGCCAGTGCTGTGACCGCGAGCGGCGGCACGTCCGGCCTTGAATTTTTATTTGGAGCACCTGTCATGACGGTAGTAGTTGAAACTTTGGAAAAGTTGGAGCGCAAAATCACCCTGAAGCTCCCAGTGGACGCAGTTCAAAACGAGGTTCAAGCGCGCCTGCGTAAGCTGGCCCGCACCGTCAAGATGGACGGTTTCCGTCCCGGCAAGGTGCCCATGAATGTGGTGACGCAGCGCTACGGCTACTCGGTGCATTACGAAGTCATGAACGACAAAGTGGGCCAGGCTTTTGCCGAGGCAGCGAGCGAAGCCAAGCTGCGCGTAGCCGGGCAACCGCGTATCAGTGAGGCCGCTGAGGCCGTGGAAGGCGCCATGGCCTTTGATGCGGTGTTCGAAGTCTTTCCGGAAGTAAAAATCGGTGATTTGTCCAGTGCTGAGGTGGAAAAAGTCAATGCCGAAGTGACCGATGCGGCGATAGACAAGACTATCGATATTTTGCGTAAACAGCGCCGTACCTTTAACCAGCGCGCGCAGGACGCAGCCGCCCAGGATGGCGATCGCGCGACGGTGGACTTTGAAGGCAAGATCGACGGCGAGCTGTTTGAAGGTGGCAAGGCCGAGGATTTCCAGTTCATTTTGGGTGACGGCCAAATGCTCAAAGAATTTGAAGAAGCCACTCGTGGCATGAAATTGGGTGAGAGCAAGACTTTCCCGCTGGCCTTCCCTGAGGACTACCACGGCAAAGATGTGGCAGGCAAGACGGCAGATTTCATGGTTACGGTCAAAAAGCTGGAGGCAGCGCACTTGCCCGAGGTGGACGACGCGCTAGCCCGCAGTCTGGGCATCGCCGATGGTACGGTTACCGCCTTGCGAGAAGACATCAGCAAAAACTTGCAACGCGAAGTCAAGTCCCGCCTGCTTTCGCGCAACAAGCAAGGCGTGATGGAGGCCTTGGTTGCCAAGTCGGAACTGGATCTGCCGAAGGCCAGCGTCAAATCGGAGATTGAGCGCCTAGTCGCTGATGCGCGCGCCAACCTCAAGCAACGCGGCATCAAGGACGCAGAAAACGCGCCTATTCCGGAAGAGTTGTTTACAGCGCAGGCGGAACGCCGCGTGCGACTTGGCTTGGTAGTGGGTGAGCTTGTGCGTTCCAATAGCCTGCAAGCAACGCCTGCGCAGATCAAGCAGCACGTAGAAGAACTGGCCGGTAGTTACGAGAATCCGGCCGAGGTGGTGCGCTGGTACTACGGAGACCAAAATCGCATGAGCGAGGTTGAGTCGGTCGTGATCGAGAACAACGTGACTGAGTTTGTCCTCGCCAAAGTGAAGGTTACCGAAAAGGCCATCTCCTTTGATGAGTTAATGGGGCAGAATTGATTGAATGATTCGGCTTGCCCTTGGGCGATGCCGGATCCCACTAAGTAAGGGAAGCTTTATGAATTTCGAATTGCCAGGCAGCGCACCCACCCGAGGTTTGGGCATGGTGCCCATGGTCATTGAGCAATCAGGCCGGGGTGAGCGCTCCTATGACATTTATTCCCGCTTGCTCAAAGAGCGGGTTATTTTTCTGGTCGGCACGGTGAATGACCAGACCGCCAATTTGGTGGTCGCTCAGTTGTTGTTTTTGGAAAGCGAAAACCCGGACAAGGATATTTCCTTTTACATCAACTCCCCGGGCGGCTCGGTGAGTGCGGGCATGGCAATCTTTGATACCATGAATTTCATTAAGCCCGACGTTTCCACTTTATGCATAGGCATGGCGGCGAGTATGGGTGCATTTTTGCTGGCGGCTGGTGCAAAGGGCAAGCGCTTTTCCCTGCCCAATTCCAAGGTCATGATCCACCAGCCTTTGGGGGGTACGCAGGGCCAGGCCACCGAGATCGAAATCCACGCGCGGGAAATTCTCAAGACGCGCGAGCAGCTCAACAAAATCCTGGCCGAACGGACCGGCCAGCCACTGGAAAAAATCGCCCGTGACACCGAGCGCGATTATTATTTGTCTGCCGACGAGGCCAAGGACTATGGCCTGGTTGACCAGGTGATTGCTAAACGCCCCTAAACACCCCTTAGGCGCAGCCTTGCTAAACGGCGCCCTGCCTCTTGCAGGACGCCGTTTTTATTTGGGTATCATTGGGATTCATCACTTAAGAGCAAAAAACTCACATGGCCGAAAAAAAAGGCGCTTCCAGCGAGAAAAACCTGTACTGCTCGTTCTGCGGCAAGAGCCAGCACGAAGTCAAGAAGCTGATTGCGGGGCCTTCGGTTTTTGTCTGTGACGAATGCATCGACTTATGTAATGAGATCATCCGCGACGAGCTGCCTGCCGTTTCTTCGGTAACTAGCGGACGCGGGGGTCTGCCCACACCCTCCGAGATCAAAGCGAATCTGGACAATTACGTTATTGGGCAGGAGCCTGCCAAGCGTACTTTGTCAGTGGCGGTCTACAACCACTACAAGCGTTTGCGGCACAAGGAACAGTCCAAAAAAGACGAGGTGGAGCTGAGCAAAAGCAACATCTTATTGATCGGCCCAACGGGTTCGGGTAAGACACTGTTGGCTCAGACGCTAGCTCGGATGCTTGATGTACCGTTCGTGATGGCGGATGCGACGACCCTGACGGAAGCTGGCTACGTAGGTGAGGATGTCGAAAACATCGTGCTCAAGCTTTTGCAAAGTTGTAACTATGACGTAGAGCGCGCTCAGCGCGGCATCGTGTATATCGATGAAATCGACAAAATTTCGCGTAAATCGGACAACCCTTCTATTACCCGCGATGTGTCTGGTGAGGGTGTCCAGCAGGCGTTGCTCAAATTAATTGAAGGGACGATGGCCAGCGTGCCGCCGCAGGGCGGGCGTAAGCACCCTAATCAAGACTTCGTACAGATCGACACCACCAATATTTTGTTCATTTGTGGGGGAGCATTTGCAGGTCTTGAAAAAGTGATTGAAAACCGCACCAAGTCCTCTGGTATCGGGTTTAGTGCAACCGTAATGAGCAAGGCCGAGCGCAGCCTGACGGAAGTTTTCAAGGATGTAGAGCCGGAGGACCTGATCAAATTCGGTCTTATCCCTGAGCTTGTGGGCCGTATGCCGGTGGTAGCGACCTTGGCCGAGCTGACGGAAGACGCAATGGTACAAATATTGACCGAGCCTAAAAACGCCCTGGTTAAGCAATACGCCAAGCTCATCAGTATGGAGGGCGCCGAGCTTGAGATACGGCCTGAGGCCTTACGCGCCATCGCTAAGCGCGCATTGGCCCGAAAGACCGGTGCGCGTGGATTGCGCTCCATCTTGGAGCAGTCGCTTATAAATACGATGTATGAACTGCCCGACACCAGTGAGGTGGAAAAAGTTGTCGTCGATGTCTTCACCATCGAGGACAACCATCCTCCGTTGTTGGTTTACCGCGAGTTGGCCAAGAAGGCGTGAGCCGACGCTGCCACTTTGCCCTCGGATTGATTTTTTCTTCGCACCTAGGCCGATTGAAGGCGAATTTGCCAAGCTAAAGTCTTGAAAATTTCGTAAACCAGACCATATCCAGCGAATAGAAAAGGATTTTCATGTCCGGTTACACACCCTTAGATGCCCTTCCGGTGGATTTGCCGATGTTGCCCTTGCGCGATGTCGTGGTATTCCCCCATATGGTCATTCCGCTTTTTGTCGGCAGACCTAAAAGTATCAAAGCTCTAGAAGCAGCGATGGAAGCAGAACGGCGCATCATGTTGGTGGCGCAAAAAACTGCAGCTAAAGACGAGCCTTTGGTTTCTGACATGTTCGACATGGGTTGTGTTTCGACCATTTTGCAGATGCTCAAACTGCCCGATGGCACGGTGAAAGTCCTGGTAGAGGGGCATCAGCGCGCCAAGGTGAACCGAATCGAAGATGGTGAATCGCATTTCACCGCCAATGTGACACCCCTGGAGCCGCCGACCGCTGGCGCTGATGCCGATGTGCTGGCTAGCGAGGTCGAGGCCCTGCGCCGCGCGGTAATGCAACAGTTCGACCACTACGTCAAACTTAACAAAAAAATTCCGCCAGAGATCCTGACCTCTATCGCCAGCATCGACGATCCGGGTCGTTTGGCCGACACTATCGCGGCGCACATGCCTTTGAAGTTGGAGAACAAGCAGGCGGTGCTGGCCCTACCGGTGGTCAAAACACGTTTGGAGAATTTGTTCGAGCAGATTGAGCGCGAAGTTGATATCCTGAATGTCGATAAAAAAATCCGTGGTCGGGTGAAGCGGCAGATGGAGAAGAACCAACGCGATTTTTATTTGAATGAGCAGGTTAAAGCCATTCAGAAAGAATTAGGCGATGGCGAGGACGGCGCGGACATCGAGGAAATTGAGAAAAAGATAAAAGCCGCCCGCATGCCTAAAGAGGCTTTGAAAAAGGCCGAGAGCGAACTCAAAAAGCTGCGTCTCATGTCACCTATGTCGGCCGAAGCCACTGTGGTGCGCAATTACATCGACGTGCTGGTCGGTTTGCCCTGGGCAACCAAGACGAAAATCAAGCATGACTTGGGCAATGCAGAAAAAGTCCTAAACGAAGACCACTATGGCTTGGACAAGGTCAAAGATCGTATTCTGGAGTACCTCGCGGTCCAGCAGCGGGTGGACAAAGTCAAGGCGCCGATTCTCTGCCTGGTCGGTCCCCCCGGCGTTGGCAAAACATCGCTCGGTCAATCGATTGCCAAAGCCACTGGTCGCAAGTATGTGCGCATGGCACTAGGAGGTATGCGCGACGAGGCTGAAATCAGGGGCCACCGGCGTACCTATATTGGCGCTATGCCTGGAAAAGTCTTGCAGAGTTTGACCAAAGTCGGGACACGCAACCCCTTGTTCTTGTTGGATGAAATTGACAAGCTGGGTACCGATTTTCGCGGCGATCCGAGTAGCGCGCTATTGGAAGTGCTTGACCCGGAGCAAAACCACAAGTTTGGCGACCACTATGTGGAAGTGGACTACGACTTGAGCGACGTGATGTTTGTCGCGACGTCTAACTCTATGAAGATTCCACCAGCGCTTTTGGACCGCATGGAAGTGATCCGCCTCTCGGGTTACACCGAAGACGAAAAAGCCAGTATCGCCATGACGTATTTGCTGCCCAAGCAAATGAAGAACAACGGCCTCAAGGAAACGGAATTAGCGATAGCCGAAGACGCCATCCGCGATATCGTGCGTTACTACACTCGGGAGGCGGGGGTACGCTCGCTAGAGCGCGAACTATCCAAAATTTGCCGTAAGGTGGTCAAAGCACTACTGTTAAAGAAGCTAATACCGCAGGTGTTGGTGAACGCGGACAACCTTAATGATTACCTTGGTGTGCGCAAGTACACCTACGGCCGCGCCGAAGACCAAAATCAGGTCGGGCAGGTGGCGGGCTTGGCCTACACCGAAGTGGGTGGTGACTTGCTCACCATTGAAGCGGCATTGGTACCCGGTAAAGGTTTGATTACCCGCACAGGGTCGCTTGGTGACGTGATGAAGGAATCGGTCGAGGCGGCTCGCACCGTGGTTCGCAGCAGGGCTCGGCGTCTAGGCATCAAAGACGAAGCTTTCGAGAAGAAAGACTTACATATTCACGTGCCTGATGGGGCTACGCCTAAAGACGGGCCCAGCGCCGGTGCGGCCATGGCCACGGCATTTGTGTCGGCCTTAACGGGGATCGCTGTACGCGGGGATGTTGCGATGACGGGCGAAATTACCCTGCGTGGCGAAATCACAGAAATCGGTGGCCTGAAGGAAAAACTTTTGGCTGCCTTGCGCGGTGGTATCAAGTTGGTTCTCATACCAGAGGCAAATGCCAAGGATTTGCAGGAAATTCCTGACAACGTCAAGAGTGGGCTACAGATTGTTCCGGTTCGATGGATTGATCAGGTTCTGGAGTTGGCGCTGGTCTCGCAACCGATACCCCTGGCCGACGACGAACCCGTGCAAGCCTTGCCGGTGGCAAGTGCATCGGTAGTGGCTGACCCGGTTCCCACGGAGCCCTTAAAGCATTAAGTGCGGGAAAGTTGGCCGATTGTGTGATCGCGCGGTCAAGAAATTGAAATTTGCGCGCTATAATTCGAGACGAATTGCGGGAATAGCTCAGTTGGTAGAGCGCAACCTTGCCAAGGTTGAGGTCGAGAGTTCGAGACTCTTTTCCCGCTCCAAATTCCTAAAGGGAAGCTTGCAGCTTCCCTTTTTTCTTAGTCGGGGCTGCTAGGTCCCGACCGGCGAGGAATAGGGCGCGGTAGCAAAGCGGTTATGCCCCGGATTGCAAATCCGGTTAGTCCGGTTCGACTCCGGACCGCGCCTCCAAAATTAATTCTTACTCCAGCTCAACGGCCCCTGAGGCCTTCGGTCCACACGGATGCGTTTCAACGGCTAAGGACCGGGCAGCGGAAATCATCGTCCCAAGGGATGGGCGGCGCCTCCTCGGCCTTGCAGGCGGCATCTGTGGGAAGGCATTCTTTACGAAGCTCCTTGAACTCAAGTCGTAGGGCAACGCGCCGGCTTTTTTCCGGCTGGTTCAGGATCGCTGAGTTGAACGAGGATCCACCCACCAAGAATTGGCGGCGTATGGTTTTTCTGTCCTCCAGGCCCGGCGCATCGGGCGCGCTTGCGTCTAGCAGCACGCACAGCACACGTTGGGAGCGCTCCAGGCTGAGATTCAGGTTGTGCAAATAACTGCCTTCCTGGCTTGCGAAGCCTTCCACCACATAACGGCGTAGCCACTTTTGGCATTGCGGGTTGCGCGCCACATCCAGCACTTCAGGAATGAAGGCACGCAAAAACTCCATACGATCTTCTGACAATTGGTTGCCGTTCTTTTTGAACTCTGCGAGCGGCCCGAAGTCTATAGTTTGGCCACTAATTTTGACGCCTCGGAATTCCGGCCGGCGCGTGATTTTGTCCATGTCGGCAATGCAGGCCATGATGGATTCTTCGCGGTCTTTACGCTTGTCTTCGATGGATCGTAATCCTTGGGTCACTACCATCAAGGCGACAGCCATGGCTACTAGAAATAGCACCATCAAGGCGGTCATCAGGTCGGAAAAAGAAATCCAAAAAGGCTTCTCCGCCTCCTCCCTGGCGCGCCTTGCCCGTGGGGTTTGCAAAATGAACATTGCGCGCCTATTTCATGGACGCCAGATAGCTTGTCGTTTTGCGCAATTCATCGAGCATGTCTTGCATTACAGCTACTTGCGCTTCGGTCGCAACGACAAGACGTTCTAGGTTTTCCTGGCCCGAACCTGCCTCAAACAGGCTGTCTATCATGTGCTGCAAGCTTTCCACTTGGGCATATCGCGCGCTGAGAAGCGCCTTTTCGACCCAGGTAAAAACCATTGCCAAGGCGATTGCTAATGCGGATACAAAAAATGCGTTGCCCACGCTTTGCACTAAAAGGCTTAACTGGTTTTGCGTAGTGGCTGGATCCGAAACGTCGAAATGGATTAGGCCGGTAATAAGGCCCGAGAAGGTGCCGATGATGCCCAGGCCGGTCAGTATGCCTGGTACATGCTTATAAAAATCAGATCGTAAGGGCGAATCGACCAAGGCATAGTCGGAGAAAAAGGTTTCTGCCAATGCAGAGGCACGCCAGCGGCGCGCGCGCGTGGAAACGGGCTCGGGGCTTAGATTGCGCTTGTCCAATGCCTCGGAATACTGGGCCCAGAGGATAGAAAGTTGCGGATCATCCGCGACTTGCCGCTCAATATCGCTGAGATCAACCACGGCGCCGCCTGATTTGGCTTTCATAGCGTTGAAAAATAGTTCCGACAGCACCCGTACACGTTGCTGCGGCGCCGCCAAACCACTGCTTGCCTTGATATCGTCCCACGGCACATGCAGGCAATGCGCGTACTGGGCCCAAAGGTGGGCCAAGCGTGGCTCATTCATGACTTCGGCTTGAACCATGTCCAAATCGATAGCGCCATCGGTACTTGCTACCTTGAGCCGAGAGAGTTTTGTCAACGCACTGTCCAATGTATACCGCAGCTTCAATGCCGGTATTGCAAAGCGCACGACGAAATTGAGAGCGATCAGCGCGATCAGACCCAGCACCAGCACCAGATGCCACTGCTGCAAAAACCAAGTTTGAGAGAGGCTCGTCATGGAAGTTCCATTAATGATGTAGCGTTCAGATCAGTGTAGCGGACTTGGGTTTGCTCGATTTGCTGCGCGGCATGGCGTGCGGGCTAGGGCCTTAGTGTCGAAATTCTGCGCTTATAAAGCCTTTTGCAGCCCAGCTAGCCGCTTTGCAAATAGCTAGTTAGGACGTTAAGCGGCCAAATATGCCCGATACATGTTTTTCTCAATATGAAAAACGTAATTTCATATTGCAGGATATTGTCTCTATCTTATTGATTTTATTAGAAGAATTTTATCTCTTCTATAAGACATAAGACATTATTCCGCTTTGTAGCCCTTTACAATTTCCACCATTGAAAGTGCCAGCACAGAGGGTGCTTTCCACCTTTTTTCATTATCAGGAGTATTTCTATCTCTGCCACTTACAAAATTTTGATCCTCGGGGCATCCTATGGTTCGCTGCTTGGGAGCAAATTGTTAATGGCTGGGCACCATGTGACGCTGGTTTGTCGCACCAAGACTGCGGCGCTGATCAATGCCGAGGGAACTCGCGTACGTATGGCCGTTAAAGGCCGCCCGAGCATGGTGGAAATTGACTCCCGCAATTTTCCGGGCGCATTAGATGCTCAGACGCCGGCGGAGGTAGACCCTGCGAATTACGACCTGGTCTGTCTGGCCATGCAGGAGCCTCAATATAGCGACACCGACGTCCGCAGCCTCATGCACAGCATTGCACGTGCAAAGGTACCTTGCATGTCCATCATGAATATGCCGCCTCTGCCGTTTCTTGCGCGCATTCCTGGGATCGACACCGCCACCTGCCGCCCGGCCTACCTGGATCCCGCCGTGTGGGACGAGTTTGAGCCTGGCCTGATGACATTGTGCAGCCCGGATCCGCAAGCCTTTCGCCCGCCGGAGGAAGCGCCCAATGTATTACAGGTCGGACTGCCAACCAATTTCAAAGTGGCGCGCTTCGCCTCAGATGCCCACAATGCCATGCTGGCGCAATTGGATGCCGACATCGCAGCTGCCCGCCTAATGGTCGATGGAGAGTCATTGGACTTGCCTGTAAAGCTCAAATTACACGATTCCTTGTTTGTCCCACTTGCCAAATGGAGCATGTTGATGACCGGTAATTACCGGTGCGTGCTTGCAGATACCGTGCAGCCCATTGAGCAGGCAGTCCATGGGGACCTGGAGCAATCGCGAGGGGTGTACGAGTGGGTTTCGTCACTTTGCCAACTGCTGGGTGCAGCACCGGAGGATATGGTGCCTTTTGACAAATACGCCGCTGCCGCAAAAGGGCTTCTCAAGCCCTCGTCAGCAGCGCGTGCTCTGGCCGCTGGTGCAACGCATATTGAGCGCATTGATTTGTTAATTAAATTGATTGCCGATCAGCATGGACTGCATTCTGACTCGGTCGATGAAACCGAGCGCCGTGTGCATGGCTGGCTCGATCGCAACCGTAATGCAAGCGCCGCGCCTGCGACGCAGCTAAACGCCCCAGAGGTTGTTAGCTAAGGGGCAAAGCCCGTACAGCCGCAGGTGTAAAACCGGCGGCTGCTTGCTAGAATGCCCGTGCGGCGATCGCCATCCGCAATACTCCGGGATGTAATTCCGGAGTTAATCCAGTTGCCGACCGTGTGTCGACGCCTGGCCCGAGTGGTGAAATAGGTAGACACATCGGACTTAAAATCCGCCGCTTCGTGAATAACGGGCGTACCGGTTCGATTCCGGTCTCGGGCACCAACCCCCTCCTATCGAAGGGTACTTGGTCTACACTGCATGCAGCAAAGATCTAAAACTCAGCGTTCATGTCCCGATACAACAATCCTTTTGAAATTCACGTGCACGGTCAGGTCGTGCTTCGGCCCGAAGTGCAATTGCCTGATGTGCAGGAAGCGCTCAAGCCTTTGTGGAAGTACGCGGGTGCGCGATCCTTGGCGGACGCGGCCCAAAGCGCCTACGAAGATGAGCCAGGAATCGAATTTGTTGCTGTTGAGCACCAGTTACAGATGTGCTGGACGGTGTCAGGGGACGAAGATTTCAGGCAAGTTTTAGACGAACTGTGCATGAACCTCAATGAGCTGGCCCTGGCGGGCGCCGCGATTGAGGTGACCTTTTACGATACTGACTTTGATGAAGAAGAGCAAAGCCCCGAGGGTGATTCACGTGATGATTTTTTGATGCTGTTTGTCGGCCCCAACCCCGCCGCCATCATGCAGGTGCAGCGCGATTTGCTGGTGCAGGATCTGATCAGCATGATGGAGCGCCATTTTGACGGTGCGGAGCTAGGCGGCGTAGTAGCTGAGGTGGACAAGTTATTCGCCCAACGTTTTGACGATTTGGTTAACTCGCTGGAAATTGGCAAGCCTCCGCGCGGTTCGGGCGGAGGTTTCGGTAGCGGTCATGGCGGCGGTCGCAAGCCGCGCCATTTGCACTAAAAACAGCGCTGCGCTGTAGCCTTAGGCGCGGCCCGGGTTCAGTAGCCGCGAGTGATCGGCATTTCGACCGGTTTTGGATCAACCGCGTATTTGCCAAGTTCAAGCTTGGCAATTGCATTGCGATGCACTTCATCGGGGCCGTCGGCAAAGCGCAAGGTGCGCGCATTGGTGAAGGCGTAGGCCAGCGGGAAATCATCCGACATGCCACCAGCGCCATGCACTTGCATAGCCCAATCAATCACTTGGCCGGCCATATTCGGGGCAACGACTTTGATCATGGCGATTTCATTCTTGGCAAATTTGTTGCCGCCCATGTCCATCATCCATGCCGCTTTGAGCGTTAGTAGGCGTGCCATGTCGATGCGGCAGCGAGCCTCGGCGATCCGCTCCTGGGTCACCGTTTGTGAGGCGACTGTTTTGCCGAAGGCGACACGGGACGAGGCGCGTTTACACATCAACTCTAAGGCGCGTTCGGCCAGGCCAATCAGGCGCATGCAATGGTGGATACGTCCGGGGCCAAGACGACCTTGGGCGATCTCAAAACCGCGTCCTTCACCCAACAAAATGTTGCTTGCCGGTACTCGCACGTTTTCAAACAGAACTTCCATGTGGCCATGGGGCGCATCGTCATATCCAAATACCGTGAGTGGCCGCACCCGCGTAATACCTTTGGTATTGGAGGGCACCAGCACCATGCTTTGTTGTGAATGGCGGGGCGCCTGTGGATCGGTTTTACCCATCACAATGTAGATCTCGCAGCGCGGATCACCGGCGCCGGAAGTCCACCATTTGCGGCCATTGATTACATAGTCGTCGCCATCACGCTCAATGCGGGTGGCGATGTTGGTGGCGTCGCTGGAGGCGACGTCCGGTTCGGTCATGGCAAAGGCGGACCGGATTTTTCCTTCCAGCAAGGGTTTGAGCCATCGTGCACGATTGGCCTCCGATCCGTAGCGTGCGATAGTTTCCATATTGCCAGTGTCCGGCGCCGAGCAATTGAAGACTTCGCTGGACCACATCACCCGGCCCATGAGTTCAGCCAGCGGCGCGTATTCTTGGTTGGTAAGGCCCGCGCCGTGGTAGCCCGAGGCCTCGGCACTGTCGACGGGCAAGAACAAATTCCAAAGCCCTTCGGATTGGGCTTTGACTTTGAGCGACTCTATCAATTGCAGGGGCGTCCAACGCTTTCCCGCCGCCGTATTGGCGTCTATTTCCTGGTGGTAAGCCCCCTCCGCAGGGTAAATATCCTCATCCATGAAGGCCTTGAGTTTGGCTTGCAATGCCTTGGTTTTGTCAGAGTATTCGAAGTCCATAGTGTCTCCAGTGCGGTGTGAAATGAGTAGGTGTAACGGTGAAATGCGAGAGGCTAGGCGGTACTTGCGCCTTGGTATTTTTGCGCGAATGACCAAGCCAGTTTGGCCAGCGGTCTGGCACCTGCGCCTGAGCTGACCGCTTGCGCGCTCGAGGCGGTTCCGGCCTCCACGCGTTTGGCAATGCCTTGCAAAATGGCCGCAATGCGGAACATGTTGTAGGCCATGTAAAAGTTCCAGTCCGCGCGCAGCGCTTGTGCGTCGATGTGGGGCATGTGCTGACAATACATGCGTATGTATTGCTCCTGGGCTGGTATGCCTAAATCGGCAAAGTCCATTCCAGCGATGCCCCGAAAACTTCCAGGCGGAATATTCCAAGCCATAGCGTGGTAGCTGAAATCAGCTAGAGGGTGGCCCAATGTGGAGAGTTCCCAATCTAGTACCGCCAGTATGCGCGGCTCTGTGGGGTGAAAAATAAGATTGTCCAAGCGGAAATCGCCGTGCACCACGCTGACCAGAGACTCGCTTTGGGCCACCGCTGGAATGTGTTGGGGCAGCCATGCAATGAGGTGGTCCATTTCCTCAATCGGTTGGGTAATGGAGGCCTGGTATTGTTTGCTCCAGCGGCCGATTTGACGCTGAAAATAATTACCAGGCTTTCCATATCCGCTCAGGCCTTGTGCGGGCACATCCACGCGGTGCAAGGCGGCGATAACGCGATTCATTTCGGCGTAAATGGCAGCACGTTCTTCTCGGGACATGCCGGGCAAGCCTTGATCCCAGAGGATGCGGCCTTCCACAAAGTCCATGATGTAGTAGGCGCGGCCAATCACCGACTCGTCTTCGCACAGGCAGTACATGGTCGGCACAGGAACCTCGGTGCCGGCCAGCCCGCGCATAACGGCGAACTCGCGTTCAATGGCATGGGCCGATGGCAACAACTTGGCGACCGGCCCGGGCTTAGCACGCATAACATAGCTGCGGTTGGGAGTTTGCAATTTATAGGTTGGATTGCTTTGTCCGCCTTTGAAAGATGCGACGGTCAAAGGGCCTTCAAACCCGGGTAAATGCGTTTGCAGCCATTGAGACAGGGCGGCGGAATTAAAGCTGTGCTTGTCCGCAACCGGCTGCGTGCCTACGAAGTGGTCGAAGTCAGTCATTGTGTGCGGATTTCCTTAAAAATCAGAATTTGCGAGCGCTTATAAATCGGCCTCAGCAATACGCATAAGCGCAGGCCGATCCCGAATAACCAGACCACCCGGTTCAATCCGGATGAAGCTATCACGTTCCATAGACTTGAGCTCTTGATTGACCCGCTGGCGCGAAGCACCCAACAATTGGGCTAGTTCTTCTTGCGCAAGTTGGAGGCCGATCCGTATTTCGCTGCCGTCACTGAGTGAGGGGACACCGTAACTCCGAACCAAGTGCAGCAACTGTTTGGCTAAGCGAGCACGCAAGGGAAGGGTGTTTAGGTCCTCAACCAAGCCGTAAAGCTGACGAATACGCCGGGCGTGGAGCCGCAGCAGCGCCTCGTATAGCTCGACATGGGTGGAAAGAATTTTCTTGAAGTCCGCTTTAGCAACGCACAGTGTCGTGGTGTCGCCATGCGCATAGGCATCGTGGGTACGGCGATCCCCGTCAAAAATGGCGACATCGCCAAACCAGATACCCGGCTCCACGTAAGTCAGCGTAATTTGCTTCCCCGAGATCGAGGTGGAGCTGACCCGAACCGCGCCTTTGGCGCAGGCTAACCATTCTTCCGGTGGTTCACCGCGCGCTGCTAGCAGTTCACCGTCGCGGTAGCGCCGAACATAGGCATAGCGCAGGATGTCGTGTTTGAGTGAAGGCGAAAGCGCCGAAAACCAGCGCCCCGAATTGATGGCGTTGCGCTCTTCAACGGTAAGAATGGGTTCGTCCATGGCGGGACGCTATCGAAGGCATGGGGCAGGGGGCATGGTCGCATTGTCGCCCCTGTATTGCAAAGGAGAAAGTGATTTTGTCGCCTGCGTGTCTAAACCTACGTGGTCCCGCTGCCCAATACCCCAGGCAATCCGCATGCGTAAGCTATCAGGCTGCAGCCGCTTCTTTGCCGGCCAATCGATCCAATTCGGCACATACATCGGCCATGCGACCGGAAATGACCATGCGCCCGCCCGCAGTGCGGCCTTGACTATCCACGATACGCAAGACCCTTAATGGTCGTTGGCTCGCTGGCGTGCGGGTGGCGGTCGTCGGCGGTGACGACGCCTTGGTTGAGGGGCGAAGCACAAGCACCTTGGCTTGATAGGGCGGGGCACTTGAAGTGGCGGTTTGCTTAGCGGGAGCTGGCCGACCTTGAAGCCAGTCTGCCAAGCGGTAGAGGGTGGCGGAGACTTTGGGCGTGTTGATTAGGATGCGCATGGTGTCCTTTCAGTGGTCGGTGTTTACATCAGGATGGTGTTACGGATCAGGCCGACCGCCAGCCCTTCGATCTCAAATGGTTCGCCTGGCTCGACCACAATGGTTTGGAAATCTGGGTTTTCCGGGTGCAGTTCAATCAGATGCTTGTTGCGCCGGAAACGCTTGACTGTGACTTCTTCGCCGATGCGGGCCACGATGATTTGGCCATTTTTCGCTTCTTTGGTTGATTGGACGGCCAGCAAATCGCCGTCCATGATGCCGGCATCGCGCATGGACATTCCGCGTACTTTGAGCAGGTAATCGGGCTGACGCTGGAAAAGGCTGTTTTCCACGTAATAAGTCTGGTCCACGTGCTCCTGTGCAAGTATGGGCGAGCCGGCGGCCACGCGCCCGATCAGCGGCAAGCACAATTGGGCTAGGCCGGGGAGTGAGAGCGAAAATTGCTTGGAGCGGGTGCTTTGGATGTCACGCAGTGACTGCCCGCGCAAACGGATGCCGCGGGAGGTGCCGCTGACCAGTTCTATCATGCCCTTGCGAGCCAGCGCCTGGAGATGCTCTTCGGCCGCGTTGGCTGACTTAAAGCCCAGCTCGGTGGCGATTTCAGCGCGGGTGGGCGGTGCGCCGGTTTGTGCAATCGCGGTTTCTATGAGCGTGAGAATCTGCTGCTGGCGGGCAGTGAGTTTGGGGGCTTCTAGCATACGGACTCCTTGAAGGTGGTCAGAACAGGCTGGGTTTGCAAACAGACTGTGAAATTACACAGTAACTGTATTTTTATCCAGTTTTTATTATTTTGCAAGGATTTTTTTGCTATGGCAGATTCCATCGTCTTTTTGGGCACTGGCGGCACGATTGCCGGCAGTGCATCGGGCGCCCAGGACAATCTTTCCTACACCTCGGGCAGGGTTGCCTTAGGCGACTTATTGGCCGACTTACCCGGTTTGCCCGAGCGTTTGGCAGGGCGCGAAATGCTGCACGAGCAAGTATTCCAAGAGGACAGCAAGGACCTGGACCCAAGACATTGGCAGCTTCTGGCCGCGCGTGTTGCGCAAGATTTGGAGCTTCCGTCGGTCGGGGGCGTGGTAATTACCCACGGGACCGATACGCTGGAGGAGACGGCATTTTTTCTGGCCCGAACGCTGCCTGCCCGCTTGTTAGCTGCTAAGGCAGTAGTGCTAACTTGCGCCATGCGTCCGACTACATCTATGTCGCCTGACGGCCCGCAAAACCTGCGCGACGCCACGGTGGTCGCCTGCGCTCCAGGGGCGCACGGCGTCATGGTGGTGTGTCAGGGCGAGGTGTTCGATGGTGCCCAAGTGCAAAAAAACCACCCCTACCGGCTCAATCCATTTGACGCAGGAGACTATGGCGTGGTGGGTGTGGTGGAGGAAAAGCAGTTTCGGCTACTCGGCGGCTGGCCCCGCCCCGTGCCAGATCGGACAATCAACACTTTGATGAGGATGCCTGCTTCGAGTCAGGCCTTTCCAAGGGTGGAAATCGTTTTTAACCATAACGGCGCCGATGGCGCTATCGTGCGGGCACTATGCGCGCCGCCGTCGCCAAGCGATCAACCCGTCCAGGGCATCGTACTGGCAGGCACCGGCAATGGCACGGTTCACAAGGCACTGGAAGCGGCGCTGCGACAAGCTCAGACCCAGGGCGTGACGGTGGTCCGCACCACGCGGTGCGCGCGTGGGCGGGTGTTGCCTCGCGCCGACGGACGCGGCGACGAGTTCCCGATCCTGGAATTAAGCCCGATCAAAGCCCGGATTGAGTTGATGCTGCAATTAGCCGCGCTTCAAACCCTGATCTAAAAGCTGCTAGTGGACAGCAGGACGGTTAGGCAAGCGTGAGCAAACCGCGCAATGACGCCCTAGCTGCCTTGCTTGAAGGGCGGGCCGACCAAGCGCATCCCGGCTTTCAGGCCTTTTTTCATAAACCAGCCCTGGTTGACTTCCAGAACAAAGCGCACCGGCTTGGCGGAACAGTGCGATTGGGTGGTTTGCGGCTGCATGTCCTCTAGGTTGATCACCGTGCCGTCGTCAGCGACAAAGGCGGCCGTGAGAGGAATCAAGGTGTTCTTCATCCAGAAACATTGCTGCTTGGCCTCGGGGAAGACAAACAACATACCTTCGTGCTGCGGCATCTCTGCGCGGTACATCAAACCAGTGGACTGTTGCGCTGGTGTACTGGCAACTTGCACTTCGATTTGATGGAATCCGACGGTCAGCTTGGTGCGCGGCAAGCCGGTTTGGGCTTGGTCTTGCGCCAGCAGCTGGCCTAGCGGTGCCAGAAAACTCGTTGAGATCAGGAGGCGGATTAGAAGGTTCATGGCGCAATTGTGCGCTAGCTTGGGAGTGCAAGACGCTTAAAAAAAGGGGTTTCTAAACGGCGCGACGGGCGGTCGCAGTGTGCATGCAACGCCCGCACCCATCTTGATTTATGACAGTATCGCGTAAAGGTTTGTGTCTAAAATTGGCCGGCAAAGACAGGAAAAGCCAGTGAACCCCCGGGTAAGCAGGCCTTGCAGGCGGTGATGCACCGTCCGAATCATTATCAAAGAGACTCAATTCATGTACCAGCACATCAAAATTCCCGCCCAAGGCCAAAAAATCACCGTTAACGCCGATTTTTCCCTGAATGTCCCCGACGAGCCCATCATTCCCTATATTGAGGGTGACGGCACTGGGCTGGACATTACGCCCGTAATGCTCAAAGTGGTGGATGCGGCCGTCGCCAAATGCTATGGCGGCAAGCGCAAAATTCATTGGATGGAGGTGTATGCCGGTGAAAAGTCCACCAATGTCTATGGCCCGGACGTTTGGCTCCCTGAAGAAACCCTGCACGCGATCCGCGACTATGTGGTCTCAATCAAAGGGCCCTTGACCACGCCGGTGGGTGGCGGTATCCGCTCTCTTAACGTGGCTTTGCGCCAGGAACTTGATTTGTACGTTTGCTTGCGGCCCATCCAGTATTTCGACGGCGTTCCCAGCCCGGTCAAAGAGCCGCATAAGACCGATATGGTCATCTTCCGCGAAAACTCGGAGGATATTTACGCTGGTATCGAGTTCGAAGCCGAGTCCGACAAGGCCAAAAAGCTAATTAAATTCCTGACCGAGGAAATGGGCGTCAAAAAAATCCGTTTCCCCAATACCTCTGGTATCGGCATTAAGCCTGTTTCGCGCGAAGGCACCGAGCGCCTGGTGCGCAAAGCCATCCAATACGCGATTGACAATGACAAGCCCAGTGTGACCATCGTTCACAAGGGAAACATCATGAAATTCACCGAGGGCGGTTTCCGCGATTGGGCCTATGGTTTGGCCCAAAAAGAATTCGGCGCCCAGCTGGTCGATGGCGGGCCTTGGTGCAAATTCAAAAACCCCAGGACGGGGCGTGAAATCACGGTCAAGGACAGCATCGCAGACGCATTTTTGCAACAGATTCTGCTGCGTCCGGCCGAATACAGCGTGATTGCCACTCTCAACCTCAACGGCGACTATGTTTCCGACGCCTTGGCAGCCCAGGTGGGCGGCATTGGCATCGCCCCGGGCGCCAACCTTAGCGACACTGTGGCCATGTTCGAGGCGACCCACGGCACCGCGCCTAAATATGCGGGTAAAGACTACGTCAACCCCGGCTCCGAAATTTTGTCAGCCGAAATGATGCTGCGCCACATGGGCTGGAAAGAGGCGGCTGATTTGATCATCAGTTCCATGAAAAAATCTATTTTGAGCAAGAAGGTCACTTATGACTTTGCCCGCCTAATGGACGGTGCGACCCAAGTTAGCTGCTCTGGCTTTGGCAAGGTCATGATTGACAATATGTAAGGGCTTTCGGGGGCGTTGCCCTTAGAGGCCAGCTTGCCAAAACGCCTGTTGCGCATCTGCGCCGCAGGCGTTTTTTCTTTCGCGGGCTTGAATCTGGCTCCTGCTGCTCCAATTACCCTTGGCACTGCGCTAGGATGTGCGCACCGATAAAATAGGACGATGGCGACTACCCCACCCAAACCGCCGAGGGAACTTCCCCGGCAGACCCCAAAACGAGACGACGGCGGCGGTGCCATCGTTCTGGAGCGCCTGCCGCAGAAAGTGCAGCCGCCGTCCATGCATCAAGTTCTGATGCTGAATGACGATTTCACCCCTATGGAGTTCGTAGTGGGTGTGATTCAAGAGTTTTTTTCCAAAGATTTGGCCACAGCGACCCAAATCATGTTGAAAATCCATATTGATGGAAGAGGGGTTTGCGGGGTGTATACCCGCGACGTAGCGGCCACTAAGGTGGACCAAGTCATGGATGCTGCCCAGAAGGCGGGGCATCCCCTGCAGTGTGTGAGCGAGCCTGTGGGCTAAGGGCGATAGGACGCGTTGAGGGGTGGCGACCGCCGAGGCGGCCCACCAACTATGAACAAATGAATACGATGAAGGAACAGTCATGATCGCCCAGGAATTAGAAGTCAGCCTGCATATGGCCTTTGTCGAGGCCCGCCAGCAGCGACACGAATTTATTACGGTGGAGCACCTCTTGCTTGCTCTGCTGGACAACCCCAGCGCCGCCGAAGTCTTGCGCGCATGCTCGGCTAATGTCGATGAGTTGCGAAAGTCCCTGACCCATTTCATCAAGGACAACACACCACAGGTGGCTGGAGTTGATGAGGTGGACACCCAACCGACACTGGGCTTCCAGCGGGTGATCCAGCGCGCCATCATGCACGTGCAGTCCACAGGTAGCGGCAAAAAAGAGGTGATGGGTAGCAATGTGCTTGTCGCCATTTTTGGTGAAAAAGATTCTCATGCGGTGTATTACTTGCATCAGCAGGGCGTCACCCGTCTGGATGTGGTCAATTTCATTGCCCATGGGATCAAAAAGAGTGATCCGCCGGAAGCCGCTAAAGGCAGCGAAAGTGGCCCAGAGGCTGAAGAGGCATCCAGCGAAAAAAATGAAAAAGCCTCGCCTTTGGAGCAGTACACCCAAAACCTGAACCAGCTGGCCAAAGAGGGCAAGATCGATCCCTTGATCGGACGCGAGTACGAGGTCGAGCGCGTGATCCAAATTTTGTGCCGTCGCCGCAAAAACAATCCTTTGTTGGTGGGCGAAGCAGGCGTGGGTAAAACCGCTATTGCCGAGGGCTTGGCCTGGCGCATTTCCCAAAAAGACGTGCCGGAAGTGCTGGCCGATGCAGTGGTTTATTCCTTGGACATGGGCGCACTGCTCGCAGGTACCAAGTACCGGGGCGATTTCGAGCAACGCCTTAAAGGCGTGCTCAAGTCGCTCAAAGACCGCCCCAACGCAGTGCTTTTCATTGATGAAATCCATACCTTGATTGGTGCTGGCGCCGCGTCAGGCGGTACCCTAGACGCATCCAACCTGCTTAAGCCTAGCCTGAGTTCGGGCCAACTCAAGTGCATTGGAGCCACCACATTCACCGAATACCGGGGTATTTTCGAAAAAGACGCCGCTCTGTCGCGTCGCTTTCAGAAAGTGGACGTGGTTGAGCCAACGGTCGAGCAGACCGTGGAAATACTCAAAGGGCTTAAGTCTCGCTTTGAAGAGCACCATAAAGTCAAATACGCAGTAGCTGCTTTGCAGGCTGCGGCTGAGCTGAGCGCGAAGTACATCAACGACCGGCATTTGCCCGACAAAGCCATTGATGTCATTGACGAAGCCGGTGCCGCCCAACAGATTCTGGCCCCCAGCAAGCGCAAAAAGACGATCTCGAAGACAGAAGTCGAGGAAATCGTGGCCAAAATCGCTCGGATTCCCCCGGCTAATGTTTCTAACGATGACCGCGGCAAGCTAAAAACTTTGGACCGCGACCTGAAAAGCGTGGTCTTTGGTCAGGATAAGGCGCTCGATGTGCTGGCTTCGGCGGTCAAGATGGCGCGCTCCGGGCTGGGGCGTTCGGACAAGCCGATCGGCAGTTTCCTGTTTAGCGGCCCCACCGGCGTGGGCAAAACCGAAGCGGCAAAGCAATTGGCCTACATCATGGGCATTGAGTTGTTGCGCTTTGACATGAGCGAGTACATGGAGCGCCATGCGGTCAGCCGCTTAATTGGTGCCCCTCCGGGCTATGTTGGCTTTGATCAGGGTGGTTTGCTGACCGAGGCGGTCACCAAAAAGCCCCATTGCGTACTGCTGCTGGACGAGATTGAGAAAGCGCACCCGGACATTTTCAACGTGCTGCTGCAAGTCATGGACCACGGTACTTTGACCGACAACAACGGACGCAAGGCCGATTTCCGCAATGTGATCATCATCATGACGACCAATGCGGGTGCCGAAACCATGAACAAGGCCACGATCGGCTTTACCAATCCCCGCGAAGCGGGCGATGAAATGATAGATATCAAGCGTTTGTTCACCCCGGAGTTCCGCAATCGTCTCGATTCGATTGTGGGCTTTAAGGCGCTGGACGAAAACGTCATCCTACGGGTAGTGGACAAGTTCTTACTGCAACTGGAAACTCAGTTGGCCGAAAAGAAAGTGGAAGTTACCTTTACCGACAAACTACGCAAGCACCTTGGAAAAAAGGGCTTCGACCCGCTCATGGGCGCTCGCCCGATGCAGCGTCTTATCCAGGACACCATACGCCGTGCATTGGCTGACGAATTGCTGTTTGGGCGCCTCACAGACGGTGGCCGATTGACGGTCGATCTGGACGACAAGGACGAGTCCAAAACAGAGCTGTTATTGGACATCCAGCCATTGCCAAAGCGCGAAGGCCGGTCCAAGTCCGAAGAGGCCGCGGCCACCTGATGTAAACTCAGCAGGCTTTGCTGGGCTCGGGTACGAAAGTGCTCTGGACTGTGAAGTTAATCACTAACCGGTTCTATCAAGGTGTTCCTGCGAGGTGCTTGGCACTGAGCATGAAAAATCGAACCGGATTTAAGACCAAACCTTTGGAGTTTTTTATGTCAGTCACTATGCGTGAAATGCTGGAAGCGGGCGTCCACTTTGGACACCAAACCCGTTTCTGGAACCCCAAGATGGCCCCGTTTATATTCGGCCATCGCAACAGAATCCACATCATCAACCTGGAAAAGTCGCTGCCGATGTTCCAGGAGGCTAGCAAATTTGTTCGTCAAATATCTGCCAAGCGCGGCACCATTTTGATGGTCGGCACGAAGCGTCAGGCGCGCGATACCGTGGCCATGGAAGCCAAGCGCGCTGGCATGCCTTTTGTTGACCAGCGCTGGCTCGGCGGCATGTTGACCAACTTCAAGACCGTCAAAACATCTATCAAACGCCTCAAGGACATGAAGATCGAGCAGGAAGCCGGTCTTGATGCGATGAGCAAAAAAGAACAATTGATGTTCGCCCGTGAATTAGCTAAGCTGGAAAAAGACATTGGCGGTATTCAGGATATGGCGACTTTGCCCGATGCAATTTTCGTGATCGACGTGGGCTACCACAAGATTGCAATTGCTGAAGCGCGCAAACTGGGCATTCCGCTTATTGGTGTGGTGGACTCCAACCACTCGCCAGAGGGCATTGATTACGTGATTCCCGGTAACGACGACTCCTCTAAGGCCGTGACCTTGTATGCGCGCGGTATTGCCGATGCGGTTCTCGAGGGCCGCGCCAATGCGGTGGATGATCTGGTTAAGGCCGTGGTCGCCGAGGGTGAAGATGAGTTTGTAGAGGTTGATGAGGCCGCTTAACAGCGCGCGCAACCCTTTAAAAGGGGGCTTGATAGCCCCTTTTTTTTAGTAAAGAAACCGATTAATTTGTTTACGGAGTAAAGAAATGGCAGCAATTACTGCAAGCATGGTCGCCGAACTGCGCGGCAAAACCGATGCCCCCATGATGGAATGCAAGAAAGCCCTGACCGAGGCCGACGGCGATATGGTCAAGGCTGAAGAACTGTTGCGTGTGAAATTGGGTAGTAAAGCCGGTAAAGCCGCTGCCCGTGTTACGGCGGAAGGCGTAGTCGCCATTGCCAGCGAAGGCGCTGCCAGCGCGATGATCGAAGTCAATTGCGAAACCGATTTCGTGACCAAGAACGACAGTTTCCTGGCCCTGGTTAAGGGTGCGGCACAGTTAGTCGCCCAGCACAATCCAGCGGACCTTGCGGCGCTGGGAGCCTTGCCTTTTAGCCAGGACGGTTTTGGTCCGACCCTAGAAGATGTGCGCAAAGGCCTGATAGGGAAAATCGGTGAGAACATGACTTTCCGCCGCTTCAAGCGTTTTGCATCAGCTGCCAAAGTGGCCTCCTATTTGCATGGTACGCGTATTGGTGTGATCGTTGAATTCGATGGCGATGCAGTCGCAGCCAAAGACGTGGCGATGCATGTGGCGGCGATGAAACCTGTGTCTCTGTCCAGTGCCGATGTGCCTGTTGAGCTGGTGGAGCGCGAGCGTTCTGTAGCGGCAGCGAAGGCTGCCGAAGATGCGGCAGTGGCGACAGCCGCTGGCAAACCGGTGCAATCAGCTGAAATTGTGACCAAACGGATTGAAGGCGGTGTGCAGAAATACCTCAAAGAGGTCTCTCTGCTGAGCCAGACATTTGTAAAGAATGACAAGCAGACGGTCGAGCAAATGCTGAAGGCCTGCGCCACTACTGTGCATGGTTTTACCCTGTATGTCGTGGGTGAAGGCATCGAAAAGCGGGTGGACGATTTCGCCGCCGAAGTCGCCGCTCAGGTCGCTGCCGCTAAACAGGGCGCCTAAACTGCGCCGAGCCGCCATGACTTTGATGGTCATTGATTGAATTAGCGCATGGCGGCGCCACAATACTTTATCACCTGCCGCACCCGGATGCCGATATGACCCAGACCAAGCCCGCATACAGTCGAATTTTGTTGAAACTGTCCGGCGAAGCCTTGATGGGTGATGACCAATTTGGGATCAATCGGGATACGATTGTCCGCATGGTTGACGAAATTGCAGACGTGACCCGTTTGGGCGTTCAGATTGCGGTAGTGATTGGAGGCGGAAATATTTTCCGTGGAGTCGCCGGCGGTTCGGTGGGCATGGACCGCGCAACTGCTGATTACATGGGCATGCTGGCCACCGTGATGAATGCCTTGGCACTGGGCGACACCATGAACAAAGCAGGTCTGACTGCGCGTGTCATGTCTGCCATTGGTATTGAACAAGTGGTCGAACCCTATGTCAGACCCAAAGCCTTGCAATATTTGGAAGAAGGCAAGGTGGTGATTTTTGCCGCTGGAACCGGTAATCCATTTTTCACCACCGATACCGCTGCCGCCCTGCGTGGTGCTGAAATAGGAGCACAAATTGTGCTAAAAGCCACTAAAGTGGACGGCGTTTATGACGCGGATCCGAAGAAGGTGCCAGGCGCCAAGCGCTACGCTAGTCTGACCTTTGACAGTGCAATGCAGCAAAATCTTGGGATCATGGACGCAGCGGCTTTTGCCCTTTGCCGGGACCAAAAATTGCCCATCAAAGTGTTTTCTATATTCAAGCATGGCGCCCTCAAGCGCGTGGTCATGGGCGAGGACGAAGGCACGCTGGTGCATGTTTGAATTATTGGAGAGTTGAATATGACGATCGCAGACATCCGAGGCCATATGGAAGGCAAGATGGACCAGTCCATCGCCAATTTCAAAAATACCTTGACCAAGGTGCGCACCGGGCGCGCAAACCCGGCCTTGCTTGATACGGTTCAGGTGGAGTATTACGGGTCTATGGTGCCTCTGAGCCAGGTGGCCAACCTTAATTTGATTGATGCGCGCACGATTGGCATCCAGCCCTGGGAAAAGGGTATGGGTGCGAAGATTGAAAAAGCGATTCGCGAGAGCGACCTGGGTTTGAACCCGGCTTCAATGGGAGACTTGATCCGCGTGCCCATGCCGATGATGACTGAGGAGCGCCGCAAGGAATTGACCAAAGTGGTTAGAAGCGAGGGCGAGAACGCCAAAATTGCGATACGTAATTTGCGCCGTGAAGCCAATGACGCGGTCAAGAAGCTCGAGAAAGACAAAGTGGTCTCCGAAGATGAGCAAAAGCGTTCCGAGGCGGACATTCAGAAATTGACAGACCGCTACATCGCAGAAGTCGATAAGTTAGTGGCCGCCAAAGAGCAAGAAATAATGGCCGTTTAGGCCTGGCAACGATGACTAAAGAGGCGCTTGCAAATGATTTTTAAAGCGCCCATGTTCGCTGCAGCGTCTGCGCCTTGAGGTTTTCCGAGCGCGCCAAGCCATGCTGAAGCAACGAATACTCACCGCATTAGTGCTTTTGGCCTTTTTAGTGCCAGCCGTTATGGCCGATGACCCTAGCGCTTTTGTGTTACTGAGCGCGGTACTTATTGCCGCCGCGGGCTGGGAGTGGTCTCGTCTTTGCGGGTGGTTGCCTTGGGCCTCCCTTAGCGCTGGGGTGGCCTGTCTGCTGGCATGCTTGTTTTTCTGGTCATCAGGGGGTACGCAGCAACCTTTACCCCTGCTTTGGTTGATGATGAGTACGGTATGGGTGTTGACTGCCGCCGGCCTCCTAAAAGGGGGAGTTCCCCTATGGTTACAGGTGCCGGCGCTTGTTCGGTGGCTGACCGGAATCATCGCCTTGTTTGCTGCATGGGTGGCGCTGGTTCAAGCGCGAGCCATGGGGATCAATTTTCTTTTTTCCATCTTTTTTCTTGTGTGGGGTGCGGATGTAGCCGCCTATTTCTGCGGGCGCCTTTGGGGAGGTCGATGGATTGGCCGCAAGCTGGCGGCGCAAATCAGTCCCGGGAAAACATGGGAGGGCGCATTGGGCGGTTTTGCCGTGGTCTTGCTGCTGACCTATGCGTGGCAGCACTTAGAGGCGAGTGGACAGTGGCTTGGTCCAAGCCTATATGCGCGGTTGGCAATACACGGGCCGATTTTTCTAGTGGTTTCAGTCGCATTTTTGACAACTATGAGCGTAGCCGGTGATTTGTTGGAATCACTCTTTAAACGGGCCGCAGGTGTGAAGGACAGCAGCCAGTTATTGCCGGGCCACGGCGGTGTGCTAGACCGCATTGACGCTCTGTTGCCGGTGCTCCCATTGGCGATGTTATTGTGCGTTTTTTAGCGGAGTGGTAGCAATGGAGTCCAAGATTCAATCCGTCAGCATCCTTGGTTCCACAGGGTCTATTGGCGTTAACACGCTGGACGTGATAGCGCGCCAGCCAGAGCTCTATCAGGTTTTTGCCTTAACAGCCCACAGCAGGGTCGACCTGATGACCGCCCAGTGTGTGCAATTTAGGCCACGTTTTGCGGTAATGGTCAGTGAGCCGCATGGTCGTGAACTAAAGCGGGCGTTGTCTGAACTAAGTTTGCCAACCGAGGTTTTATGGGGCAGTGACGCCTTGGACCTGGTAGCGGCGCACGAGGATGTGACGACGGTCATGGCGGCCATTGTGGGGGCGGCCGGTTTGGCTTCGTGCATTGCCGCAGCATTGGCCGGCAAGCGTCTGTTGCTTGCCAATAAAGAGGCCCTGGTGGTGGGAGGCGCCTTTTTCATGGATGCGGTTGCACGCGGTGGTGCCAGACTTTTGCCCATTGACAGCGAGCATTCGGCCATCTTTCAGTCCTTGCCCGAAAACCCCCAGTCTTGGCCGACAGTTATTGACAAAATTATTCTCACAGCTTCAGGTGGCCCGTTTCGAACGCGTGACCCAGCCACATTTGACCGAGTCAGCCCCGAGGAGGCTTGTGCCCATCCAAACTGGGTCATGGGGCGCAAAATCTCCGTCGACTCGGCGACGATGATGAATAAGGCGCTAGAGGTTATCGAGGCGAAGTTCCTATTTGGTGTGGACCCCGCTCGGATTGAGGTGCTGATTCATCCGCAAAGTGTGGTGCATTCGATGGTGCAATTTGTAGATCACTCGGTGGTGGCGCAACTTGGGACGCCTGATATGCGTGGCCCTATCGCCTACGGCCTGGCCTGGCCAAGCAGGCATGTTTCGGGGGCAAGCGCGCTGGATTTCGCCAACTTGTCGGCCTTAAGCTTTGAACCGGTAGCAAGTGCTGGCCACCCTCAGCGCTTTCCTGGCCTAAGGCTGGCCTGGGACGCGCTCGCTGCTGCGCCGGGATCGACAGCCGTCCTGAATGCGGCCAATGAAGTCGCCGTTGCTGCCTTTTTGGATAGGAAAATCCGCTTCGACCAGATCCATTTTGTCATTCTGGAGGCTATGCAGCGTTTTGTACCGGTGCCGCCGTCTAATCTAGCAGACTTACTTGCCATTGATCAAGAGGCTCGCGGGCACGCGCGGGCAGTGATTGCGACATGGGCCTAATTTGAACCCTTATCCCGCTATGATGATGGCTATTAACCTTGGGGCCAAGGCTGAACCCTTGGGCGAAAGGTGCGGCACCCTTTTTGTTTTTTAACTATGCATCACTATTTCGCTTCTTTCATACGCTGTTTGGCCACCTTGTTCTTGGTTTTAAGCAGTCAGTTAGCCTTCGCCATTAGTCCTTTTGTGGTTGAGGATATTCGGGTTGAGGGCCTGCAACGCGTTGAGGCTGGAACGGTTTTCGCATCTTTGCCGGTTCGAGTTGGTGATACTTATTCTGATGACACTGCCGCCGCTTCCATTAAGTCGCTTTTTGGTTTAGGGCTTTTTAGCGACGTTCGAATCAGCGTGCAAGGATCGGTTCTCTTGGTATCTGTTGCTGAACGTCCAACCGTTGCAGAAGTAACTTTTAGTGGAACCAAAGAGTTTGACAAGGATGTACTGATCAAGGCACTTAAAGAGGTTGGTTTAAGCGAGGGGCGCCCCTTTGATAAATCGCTATCGGATAAGGCGGAGCAAGAACTCAAACGACAATATATCAACCGAAGCATGTACGCTGCGGAGATAATTACCACCGTGACGCCCGTAGAGCGTAATCGTGTGAACTTGAGTTTCGCGGTCAGCGAAGGCGAGACTGCCAAGATCAAATCAATCAAAATCATAGGCAACAAGGCGTTCTCCGAAAGCACATTGCTCGGTCTTTTTGATTCCGACACAGGGGGGTGGCTAAGTTGGTATACCAAGTCTGATCGTTATGCCCGCACTAAGCTCAATGGCGATATTGAGACTCTGCGTTCTTATTACACGTCTCGTGGTTTCGTCGAATTTTCGGTGGACTCTACTCAGGTTGCGATTTCCCCGAATAAGCAGGATATAAGTATCACGATCAACGTTACCGAAGGTGAGCGCTACGTTGTTTCCAAGGTTAGTTTAGATGGCAATTTTCTTGAAAAAGAGGCTCAATTCCAATCGCTTGTGGCGATTCGTGTGGGCGAGTCCTATAACGGTATGGATGTGAGCCAGACCACAAAGGCCTTTACTGATTTTTACGCCAACTTCGGCTATGCCTTTGCTCGCGTAGAAGCGCAAACAAAAATTGATCGCAGCACGAATCGGGTCGAGGTCACCCTTAAAGCGGACCCATCTAGAAGGGTCTATGTCCGAAGAATCAATATTGCAGGGAACGACACAACGCGTGACGAGGTGGTGCGCCGCGAATTCCGCCAAATGGAGTCAGCCTGGTATGACGGCGATAAAATTCGTGCTTCGCGAATTCGTATCGATCGACTTGGTTATTTTAAAGAAGTATCGGTCGAGACTGCAGAAGTGCCAGGTTTCCCGGATCAGGCAGACCTACAAGTGACCGTGGTTGAAAAGCCTACGGGGAGCCTATCCTTGGGAGCTGGCTTTTCGAGTGCCGATGGATTAGGCCTGAGCTTAGGATTTAAGCAGGACAATGCCTTTGGCTCGGGAAATTCCATGGGAATCGAGGTCAATACGAGCAAGCTCAATACCACTTACGTTTTCAGCACTACGGATCCTTATTTCACTCAGGACGGTGTGTCGCGTAGTCTTGATCTTTACTACAGGACTACCCGACCGTATGCTGACGTTAACAGCTATGCATTGAGAAACGTGGGCACGAGTATGCGTTTTGGTATTCCATTTTCGGAAAGCGACACCATATATTTAGGAGCCGGTTACGATCAAACGACCATTGTGACCGGTACTTTTCTGCCGCCGGCTTATTCTGATTTCGCTGATAAATTTGGCTTCACCGCTTCAGCGATCCCATTGACCGTAGGTTGGGGTCGTGACACGCGCGATAGCGGCTTGGTGCCAAGTGCTGGAAGATTGCTGCGCACCAATGCGGAATGGAGTGTTGGAGGAGAATTAACCTATGTGCGCGGTACAGCGCAGGTCCAACAATTTTTCCCAGTAAATAAGCGAGTAACCCTGGCATTTAACGGTGAACTGAATCTTGGTACTCCGACCAATGGCCAAACCTATCCCCTGTTTAAAAACTATTATTCCGGTGGCATCGGCTCGGTTCGCGGGTTTGAACCGGGCAGTTTGACGACTGCACTGCAGCGTTCGCAGTTGGCAGTAGCTACCGGTGGTAACAAAAAGATGACTTTCAATTCAGAAATTTTGTCTCCCCTGCCAGGGGGCGGAAACGATAGAACGTTGCGGATGTACGCCTTTTTCGATGCTGGAGGCATCTATGGGCCAGATGAAAACATCAGCCTGGGGGATTTGCGATCGTCTGCTGGCATCGGTATAAGTTGGATTTCGCCGGTGGGCCCTCTGCGGTTGGCCTATGCAAAACCCGTTACGCGATTTGATTTCGATAAAATTCAATCTCTTCAATTTACTCTTGGAACCTCCTTCTGATGAAAATTACTAATCAAGTTGCATTGTTTGTATTGCTTGCAGCCGGTTATTTGGCGCCGGGTTTTTCGCAGGAATCCAGACTTGCCTACATAAATACCCAGCGCATCACCACCGAATCTGCGATTGCCAAGGCAGCACAAACTAAGTTGGAGCAGGAGTTTTCTAAGCGTGGCAAGGAACTGGCGGACCTGCAGCAGGCCTTGAAGACCTTTAGCGAAAAGTTTGACCGCGACGCCCCGACGCTCACCGAGTCGCAGCGGGTGGCGCGGCAAAAAGAAGGTGCGGAGCTGAACCGAGATTTGCAGCGTAAGCAACGTGAGTATCAGGAAGACCTCAATGGCCGGCGGAATGAAGAATTGCAGCAGGTCCTTGAAAAGGCCAACAAGGCAGTACGGAAAGTTGCCGATGACGAAAAATACGATTTAGTAGTTCAGGAAGTGGTCTACAGCAACGGGCGCCATGACATTACAGACAAGGTGCTGAAGCTCTTGAATACAACGGGCGCCAAGTAAGCTGGAACGCTCGTACTTGAGTGCCTGACATCCGCCTGCACGACATCATTGCAGCACTCGGCGGCGAGCTGCACGGGGATGGCAACACGCTAATTAAGGCCTTGTCCCCTTTGGAAAGCGCTGGCCCTGGGGCGCTCAGTTTCGTCAGCCACCCTAAATATCGGCAAGGACTAGCGCTGTCCAGCGCCGCGTGCGTTATTGTTCCCCCTGATCTTAGAGATACCGCGATGCTGCGGGGAGCCTGTATTGTTTCCGATGCTCCGTATCTCTATTTTGCGCGCCTCACACAATGGTGGCGTAAGGCTCTTGATGCGCAGCGTGAACCGCCCATTACCCAGGGCGGCGTGCACCCCAGTGCTGTGGTCGATGCCCTTGCCTTTATTCATCCTAGTGCAACTGTCGGGCCATTGTGCGTCGTCGAGCGTGGTGCGCGGATTGGCGCTGATACGCAACTGCGCTCTAGGGTGACGGTGGGCGAATACTGCACCATCGGCCAACGTTGCCTGTTGCATTCGGGCGTGGTGATTGGCGCTGACGGTTTCGGCTTTGCGCCGGACGGGGATCGCTGGGAAAAAATTGAGCAATTGGGCGCTGTTTCTATTGGCGACGATGTGGAAATCGGCGCCAATACCTGCGTCGATCGTGGCGCACTGCAAGACACGGTGATCGAAGATGGTGTGAAACTGGACAACCTGATCCAGGTCGGGCATAACGTGCGCATCGGGCGTAACACAGCTATTGCAGGCTGCGCGGGTATTGCCGGAAGTGCGGTCATTGGTCCGCAATGCACGATTGGCGGTGGAGCGATTGTGCTGGGGCATTTGGAAATCGCAGCCCACGTGCATGTTTCGGCCGGCACTTTAGTCACCAAGTCAATTAGTAAGCCTGGGCATTACACCGGCATTTTTCCGCTCGATGAAAATGCCAATTGGGAGCGTAATGCTGCCTCGCTGAAACAATTGCATCGCCTACGCGAGCGCATAAAACTACTCGAAAGTGAGCTCAAGAAATGATGGACATCCACCAGATACTTAAACAATTGCCGCACCGCTACCCATTTCTGATGGTCGATCGCGTGTTGGAGATTGACAAGGGCAAGACCATCAAAGCCTTGAAGAATGTGACTATCAATGAACCCTTCTTCGAGGGGCACTTCCCGCACCGACCGGTGATGCCCGGCGTGTTGATGCTCGAAGCGCTAGCGCAGGCCGCAGCTTTGCTGGCTTTCGACGCGCTGGACGCTTCGCCTGACGACCAATCGGTTTATTACTTTGCTGGGATTGACAGTGCGCGTTTTAAGCGCCCGGTGGAACCGGGCGACCAACTACTTCTGGAAGTCGAATTACTGCGTATGAAAGCCGGAATTTTTAAGTTCAAGACCCGCGCTAGTGTGGCCGGTGAGACGGCGGTAGAGGCCGAACTGACCTGTGCCATGCGCACCATTGCACCCAAGGATTGATATGAGTGGTATTCATCCCACCGCATTGGTAGATGCGGGCGCTGAGCTTGACTCGGATGTAACGGTTGGCCCTTACACGGTCATCGGTCCGCATGTTCGGATCGGCTCTGGCACAAGCATCGGACCGCATTGCGTCATTGAAGGGCACACCACCATTGGCCGAGACAACCGAATATTTCAGTTCAACTCGCTAGGTGCTATCCCGCAGGACAAGAAATACGGCGGCGAGCCTTGCGAGTTGATGATCGGCGACCGTAATACCGTTCGTGAATTTTGTACCTTCAATATCGGTTCGCCCGGCGACTCAGGTGTCACCCGCGTCGGTGATGACAACTGGATCATGGCCTATGTTCACCTTGCGCACGACTGTCAGGTCGGCAACAACACCATATTTGCAAATAATTCGCAGCTGGCAGGGCACGTTCACGTCGGCGACTGGGTGATATTGGGTGGCTTCACGGTAGTTCACCAATTTGTCCGTTTGGGTGCCCATAGCATGACGGCTATGTGTTCGCTGCTATTTGCGGATTTACCGCCCTTTGTGATGTGTCAAGGTCAGCCCGCTGCTGCGCGTTCTATGAATTACGAAGGATTGCGCAGGCGTGGCTTCTCGCCAGACCGCATAGCTGGCGTCAAGGCGATGCACAAGGCTCTATACCGTCAGGATCTAAGCCTGGAGGCGGCGCAGACGCGGATTGAAAGCATCCGCGACGCGCAGCCCCAATGCGAGCCGGACGTACGCATGATGAATGACTTCCTCAAGCAGACCAATGCCCAGCGCGGCATTGTTCGCTGACCGTGAACCAACCGCCTGCCGCGCTAAGTTCAATGGCCATTGTGGCGGGTGAAGCCTCCGGAGATATGTTGGCTGCTTTGTTATTGCAGGCGCTGAATCAACGCTGGCCCGGCGTACCAACTTTTGGCATAGGTGGCCCAGATATGGCCAAGCAGGGCTTTGAGGCCTGGTGGCCGCACCACAAATTAGCGGTGCACGGGCTGGGTTGGGATGTGTTGCTGCGCTACCGCGAGATTGTCGGAATCCGCAAGGATTTATTTAAGCGTTTGGCCGATCAACCGCCATCGCTTTTTATCGGTGTCGATGCGCCTGATTTCAATCTTGAGCTTGAGGCTAGACTGCGTGCGCGCGGAGTCAAAACCGTGCACTTTGTTTGCCCCTCGGTATGGGCCTGGCGCGCCGAGCGTTTGCTCACCATGCGCCGTAGCGTGGACCATGTGCTGTGCCTGTTTCCCTTTGAACCGGCATTGCTCGCACAGCACGGCATTGCCGCCACTTATGTGGGCCACCCACTGGCGCAAGTTATTCCAATGCAAGTGGACCGTGATGCTGCGCGACGGCAGCTGGGGCTAAGGCCAGAGGACGACGTGCTGGCCCTGTTGCCAGGCAGCCGCCGCTCTGAAATCCGGCATCTGGCACCCTTGTTTTTCCAGGCCGCTGCACTGATTGCAAAGGCAAGGCCGCAGGTGAAATTCCTGCTGCCCGCAGCGCCGGGATTGGAGGCCTTGGTTGGCCAAGCAGCGCACGACAGCCAAATGGCTGACCGGGTGCAGATTGTGTCCGGCCAATCGCACACCGTTTTAGCCGCCTGCGATGCCACCTTAATCGCCAGCGGCACCGCCACCTTGGAGGCGGCTTTGTTCAAGCGCCCCATGGTGATCGCCTACCGCATGGGCGCATTGAGTTGGCATTGGATGCGCCGCAAACGTCTGCAACCCTGGGTAGGTTTGCCTAATATTTTGAGTGGGGAATTTGTAGTACCCGAGTTTTTGCAGGACCATGCGACGCCCCACGCGCTGGCGGAGGCCTCCTTGCATTGGCTCGATTGCAAGGCCTCAGACTCCGCCGTATTGCGCCAACTTGAAACGCGCTTTGTTACTTTGCACGAGAGCCTGCGACGTGACACCGGCGCGCTGGCGGCCCAAGCGATCGACAATATGCTCCATGCCTAAGCTGACCGGCCCTGTTCAAACCGCCCTCCAATGGGAGGCCGGCGGCCTAGTGGCCGGCGTAGACGAAGCCGGCCGAGGCCCCTTGGCCGGACCGGTGATGGCTGCTGCGGTCATCCTGGATGAAAAGCATCCGATTCGCTACCTGGCAGACTCCAAAACGCTGACGGCTAAGCGGCGTGATTTTTTGTTCGATGAAATCCGCGCTAAGGCCTTGTGCTTTTCGGTAGCGCAGGCTTCGGTTGACGAGATCGACGAACTCAATATCTTGCAGGCTACGCTGCTTGCCATGCGCCGCGCGGTGCAGGGCCTGCGTTTGCCACCCAAGCTGGTGCTGGTCGATGGGAATCGCATCCCAGTGTTGGACATCCGCGCTGAGGCTATCGTCAAAGGCGACCGCAAAGTGGCAGCTATTTCCGCGGCGTCCATCTTGGCCAAGGTCAGCCGCGACCGCTGGTGCGCCCAATACCACCAGGAATTTCCGCAGTACGGTTTTGATGCACACAAAGGTTATCCGACGGCCGTGCATCTGGCGGCCTTGCGCGCCCACGGACCTTGCCCGGAACACCGCAAAACCTTCGGCCCAGTGGCCGCGCTGTTAGTGTGATGACGCCGCAGTTCATCACCTCGCGCGATAACCCGCAGTTACGCGCTTTGCGCAAACTCGCAGGCGACAACACCAGCTACCGCAAATCGGGGCAGGTATGGGTAGAGGGTGAACATTTGTGCGGTGCAGCTTTATTGCGTGGGGTGCAGCCAGCCATGGCGGTTATCGCACAAAGTTTGTGGGCCGATGGCTTGTCGCCTTGGGCCGGAAAGGCGCCAAGCATGCTGGTGCTGCCCGATGCATTGTTCAAAAGTATCAGCGCGCTCGAGTCACCTTCCGCTATAGGCTTTGTCCTGGATCTACCTGTGCAGGGCGCGCTGGATACGGCTGCGGCTACCGTGGTGCTGGACCGCGTGCAGGACGCTGGAAATGTGGGGTCAATCTTGCGCAGCGCTGCCGCCTTTGGCTTCAAACAGGTGATCGCATTGCGCGAGACGGCAGCGCTCTGGTCACCCAAGGTATTGCGCGCTGGAATGGGTGCGCATTTCGGCTTGACCTTGTTCGAGGGTATGGATGTGGGCGCGCTCGATAGCTTGCAGATTCCATTGGTGGTCACCAGTTCCCATGCGGGCGCGCTGATACAGAAAGCGCACTTGCCATTTCCCTGCGCCTGGGTGCTCGGGCACGAAGGGCAGGGCGTCTCCCCCGCCTTATTGGCGCTTTCCGCTCTGCAGGTGCGTATAGGCCAGCCCGGCGGGGAGGAGTCGCTTAACGTCGCTGCCGCCGCGGCCGTCTGCCTGCATGCCAGCGCTGCGGGCTCAAGCGAGGCCTGAGCCCGCGTGCCCCGCCGACCATAGGGTTTTAAAAAGCCCTCGGTTAGAATGCGCGGCTTTCCGGAACCCGGCGTCTCCCAAGCGCTTCCAAAGCACCATCCCCTATCAATCACAGCTGCCAGAAGTCTCTTCTGGGCGCTTGGGCGCACTCGTAAACGACTCGGAGAAGCCCGTGCTTTTGTCTCTCAAGGGAAATACCCCTCTTGCCATTTTGGCGCTCGCGGATGGCACCGTATTTACCGGCCAATCCATAGGCGCAGCCGGTTCCACTCTCGGTGAGGTGGTTTTCAATACTTCCATGACGGGTTACCAGGAAATCCTGACCGACCCCAGCTATTGCCAGCAAATCGTGACGCTGACCTACCCCCATATCGGCAATTACGGTACAAACGCGGAAGACGTCGAATCCGCCCGCGTTCACGCTGCCGGTCTGGTGATCAAAGACCTGCCACTGGTGGCCTCTAATTTCCGCAGTACGCGTGACCTAAGCACCTATTTGTGCGACCACGGCACCGTGGCCATTTCCAATATAGATACCCGCGCACTGACGCGCCATTTGCGCGAGCACGGTGCCCAAAACGGTTGCATTCTTGCCCTACCAGCTGGACAAACCCCGGATGCTGACCTGATTGCAAAAGCCGTCCAATCGGCACGCAGCGCACCTTCGATGGCCGGTTTGGATTTGGCGAAAGAGGTATCCACCAAAGCCACTTACACCTGGTCGCAGGCAGAGTGGGCTTTGGGTATTGGCTATGCCCTGGCTGATGTAGATCGCTTCCACGTGGTGGCTTATGACTTCGGTGTCAAGAGCAATATTTTGCGCATGCTGGCAGCGCGTGGCTGCAAGTTGACGGTAGTGCCTGCACAAACCTCAGCCCAAGCAGTCCAGGCCTTGCAGCCGGACGGTGTTTTTCTGAGCAACGGACCTGGCGACCCGCAGCCTTGTGCGTACGCGATTGCTGCAGTAGCGCAACTGATTGAATCCGGTGTTCCTACATTTGGGATTTGCTTGGGCCACCAGATCATGGCGCTGGCCTCGGGCGCCAAGACTTTTAAGATGAAGTTCGGGCACCACGGCGCCAACCACCCGGTCAAAGAGCTGTCCAGCGGCCGTGTCAGCATCACCAGCCAAAACCATGGCTTTGCCGTGGATTCGGACTCCTTGCCCACCAATTTACGCGCCACCCATATCAGCCTGTTTGACAACACGATCCAGGGCCTGGAGCGTACCGACCAACCGGCGTTTTGTTTCCAAGGCCACCCAGAGGCATCGCCGGGGCCGCCTGACATTGCCTACTTGTTTGACCGATTTACCCGGGAGATGGAGGCGCGCGCGTGAGCTTCTACGGTGTGACCGACTTGTGGTCCTATGTGATCGGCGCGATCGGCATTATTTTGTTGCCCGGCCCGAATTCACTTTTTATCCTGTCGGTTGCCACGGTGCGTGGTGTGCGGCCTGCCTACCGGGGTGCGTTCGGCGTATTTCTGGGCGACATCGTATTGCTGGCACTCGTAGGCCTAGGGGCAGCGGGCTTGATGCGCAGCTACCCCGAGTTGTTCATGATCGTGAAATATGCAGGCGCCGCCTATTTGGCCTGGGTGGGCGTACAACTAGTGCGCAGTGCGCTGAGCTCCGCCCGAGGCCGAGTCCAAGCGCCCGAGGGTGAGCCCGAAATGCCTGCGCACCTTGCCAGCCCTTTTCGTAGGGCGTTGCTTATTAGCGTGCTCAACCCCAAAGCGATATTGTTTTTGCTGTCCTTTTTCGTGCAGTTCATCGACCCGGCCTATCCCCAGCCCTGGGTGCCCTTTCTGATTTTGAGCGCCATCGTAATGACGTGCAGCGCGGTGTACCTCAGTTGCCTGATCTTTGCCGGTGCGCGACTGGCTGCAGTCTTTCGCCGCCGCCAAGTTCTTTCCGCCGGTTTGTCCAGCGCCGTAGGCGCCTTATTTGTGTGGTTTGGCGTGAAGCTGGCCGGGGCCAGTTTGACCTGACAAGGAATTGGGTGCTGAGGGTGCGCAAGAGAATTCACCGCCATTGAGAAGAATTTGAAAGAGTTAAGAAAATATGCCAAAACGTAGCGATATTCAAAGCATCCTGATCATTGGAGCAGGCCCCATCATCATCGGTCAGGCCTGCGAGTTTGATTACTCCGGCGTGCAGGCTTGCAAGGCTTTGCGCGAGGAGGGCTACAAAGTCATCCTTATCAACAGCAATCCGGCCACCATCATGACTGATCCGGACACCGCCGATGTCACTTACATCGAGCCGATCACTTGGGAAACGGTGGAAAAAATTATCGCCAAGGAACGCCCGGATGCCATATTGCCGACGATGGGCGGGCAAACCGCGCTCAATTGCGCGCTGGACCTGTGGCGTCAAGGCGTGCTGGATAAGTACGCGGTGGAGCTGATCGGCGCCACGCCCGAGGCGATTGATAAAGCGGAAGACCGACTGAAGTTTAAGGATGCGATGACCAAAATCGGCCTGGGCTCTGCACGCTCGGGCATCGCACACAGCATGGAAGAGGCCTGGGTGGTACAAAAAACCCTGGGCTTTCCTACCGTGATCCGGCCTAGTTTTACCCTGGGTGGAACCGGCGGCGGCATCGCTTATAACGCCGAAGAATTCGAGACCATTTGCAAGCGCGGCCTAGAGGCCTCGCCGACGAAGGAGTTGTTGATCGAGGAGTCCTTGCTCGGCTGGAAAGAGTACGAAATGGAGGTTGTTCGCGACAAAGCGGATAACTGCATCATCGTGTGCTCCATTGAAAACCTGGACCCCATGGGCGTGCACACCGGTGACTCGATTACCGTTGCGCCGGCCCAGACTTTGACGGATAAGGAATACCAAATTCTGCGCAATGCTAGCCTAGCGGTCTTGCGCGAAATCGGGGTGGACACCGGGGGCTCGAACGTGCAGTTCGCCATCAATCCGGACGACGGGCGCATGGTGGTGATTGAGATGAATCCGCGCGTTTCACGCTCGTCCGCGCTGGCCTCCAAAGCCACCGGCTTTCCAATTGCCAAAGTAGCGGCCAAATTAGCCGTTGGCTACACCTTGGACGAATTGCGCAACGACATAACTGGCGGTGCCACCCCCGCCAGTTTCGAACCCAGTATTGACTACGTAGTTACCAAGATTCCGCGCTTTGCATTTGAAAAATTCCCTACCGCCGACAGTCGCCTGACGACCCAGATGAAATCGGTAGGTGAGGTGATGGCCATGGGTCGCACCTTTCAAGAATCCTTCCAGAAAGCCTTGCGCGGGTTGGAAGTGGGCGTGGATGGCATGAACGAAAAAACTCAGGACCGCGAGGTTTTGGAGCGCGAATTGGGCGCCCCCGGCCCCGAGCGCATCTGGTACGTTGGCGACGCCTTTGCCCAGGGCATGACGGTCGAAGAAGTGTTTAACTTGACCCGCATAGACCGCTGGTTTTTGGTGCAGATTGAGCAAATCGTCCAGATCGAATTAGAGTTGGAGCGCCTGCCCCAACCTGTCCAAGGCACGGTGCTGGAAAGTCTGGACGCGGCTACCTTGCGCACCCTCAAGCAAAAAGGATTTTCCGACCGCCGATTGGCGCGCCAACTGCGCACCACCGACGCGGCAGTGCGCAAGCGCCGCTTAGAGCTGGGCGTGCGCCCGGTTTATAAACGGGTGGACACCTGCGCGGCCGAGTTCAGCACGAACACGGCCTACATGTATTCCACCTACGAAGCGCAGGGTGCTGAGTGTGAATCGCAGCCCACGAGCCGCAAAAAAATTATGGTGCTGGGCGGCGGTCCCAACCGTATTGGTCAGGGTATTGAATTTGACTATTGCTGCGTGCACGCGGCGCTCGCGATGCGCGAGGATGGTTACGAAACCATCATGGTGAACTGCAATCCCGAGACAGTTTCCACCGACTACGACACTAGCGACCGCCTCTATTTTGAGCCACTGACCTTGGAGGATGTGCTTGAAATCGTGGACAAGGAAAAGCCACTGGGCGTGATCGTGCAATACGGCGGGCAGACGCCTTTGAAGCTGGCGCTTGGCCTCGAAGCGCATGGTGTGCCCATCATTGGCACCAGTCCGGACATGATCGACGCGGCCGAAGACCGCGAGCGCTTTCAAAAATTGCTGCATACCTTGGGCCTGCGCCAGCCGCCCAATGCCACCGCGCGCACCGAGACGGAAGCGCTGGAAAAGGCGTTAGCGCTAGGCTACCCGCTGGTGGTGCGGCCGAGTTATGTGTTGGGTGGCCGTGCCATGGAAATCGTCCACGAGCAGCGCGACTTGGAGCGCTATATGCGCGAGGCCGTCAAAGTCAGCCACGATTCGCCGGTGCTGCTGGACCGCTTTTTGAATGATGCGATTGAGTGTGACGTGGACTGCATCCGCGACGCCACCGGCGGCACCCTGATCGGTGGTGTGATGGAGCATATCGAGCAAGCGGGGGTACACAGCGGCGACTCGGCTTGTTCCCTGCCGCCCTACAGCTTAGGCGCGGCAACCGTGGCTGAGATCAAACGCCAGACAGCGGCCATGGCGGCGGCCTTGCATGTGGTCGGACTGATGAATGTGCAGTTTGCGATCCAGGAGGTCGACGGTAAAGACGTAATTTATGTGCTTGAAGTAAATCCGCGCGCCTCGCGCACCGTGCCCTTTGTGAGTAAGGCCACCGGTATTCAATTAGCCAAAGTGGCGGCGCGTTGTATGGTGGGCCAGAGCCTATCTTCGCAAGGCATCAGTAGAGAAGTCTCGCCGCCTTATTTCAGCGTGAAAGAAGCGGTGTTCCCCTTCGTCAAATTCCCCGGCGTGGACACGATCCTTGGCCCAGAGATGAAGTCCACCGGCGAAGTCATGGGCGTGGGCAAAACCTTTGGCGAGGCCTTTGTGAAGTCTCAGCTGGGTGCGGGAACCCGCCTTCCGCGCGGCGGGCGGGCGTTCATATCCGTCAAGCAAAGCGACAAGCCGCGCGCCGTCGAGGTGGCTCGCAGCCTCGTGGCTATGGGCTTTGAGCTGCTCGCAACTAAGGGTACGGCGGCGGCAATCCAAGCGGTAGGCCTGGATTGCCGAGCCGTCAATAAAGTGGCCGAGGGACGGCCCAATATCGTGGACATGATCAAAAACGAGGAAGTAGCCCTGGTTATCAATTCGGTAGAGGAGCGGCGCAACGCAATCGCCGACTCGCGCCATATCCGCACCTCTGCTTTGCTGGGCCGCGTCACCACTTTTACCACGATAGCGGCTGCCGAAGCCGCGGTCGAGGGCATGAAATACCTAGATCAGCTGGGGGTGATTTCAGTCCAGGAGATGCACGCGCAACTCTTGGCATAATCGCCGCTTGAACCGATGGACAGCAGCGCGCTTTGTAGTGCTGCTGTCCATCGTCATTTATAAACCCCCGTTGTACGAGTTTTCTGATGGCCACTATTCCAATTACCAAACGCGGCGCCGAAATCCTGAAAGCCGAGTTGCACCGACTTAAGACCGTCGATCGTCCGGCGGTGATTGGCGCGATTTCTGAAGCCCGCGCCCAAGGCGATTTGAGTGAAAACGCGGAATACGATGCGGCCAAAGACCGACAGGGCTTTATCGAGGGTCGGATTCAAGAGGTCGAGGGTAAATTGTCCGTAGCCCAGGTGATAGACCCTGCTGCCCTGGATGCCGGAGGTCGCGTGGTATTCGGTACCACGGTGGACCTGGAAGCGGAGGAGTCGGGCGATCGGGTCACCTACCAAATTGTGGGTGAAGATGAAGCGGACCTGAAGCTCGGATTGGTCAATATCAGTTCGCCCATCGCACGCGCGCTCATCGGCAAGGAAGAGGGCGATACCGCGATTGTGATGGCGCCCGGTGGTCAAAAAGCCTATGAAATTGTGGCGGTACGCTACGTTTGAGGCGCTTTAGAAGCACCACGCCCGTTACAAGGGTCGCGCGCCGACTTCGACAAAAAGGCGCCTAGGAACCTTGGCTGCGTTTTTTAAGGCTAATTTTGGGCTTTGGCTTGGCCCGTTTTACGTTGCCGCCCGGCGTTAACCGTTGGTTGCCTAGTACCCGCAGCGTCTTGACTTCAGGACGTTGCCCGGCGCGTTTGCTGTACTTCAGGACCTTGAAATCGCGCGGCCCGGCTTTTCGGTCCTCATCGACTACTTTTTCCTTCTCCGGCATCGGCCGCCAAAGCACCAGCAGTTTGCCGATGTGCTGAATCGGCGCGGCGCTCAGCTCCTCGGCCAGGCTCTGAAACATGGCTTCGCGCGCGGTGCGATCGTCCGAAAACACCCGCACTTTGATCAGGCCGTGCGCATTGAGCGCGGCGTCCGTTTCTTTTTTGACATTGGCCGTCAGGCCATCGCCGCCGACCATGACCACCGGGTCAAGGTGGTGGGCCAGGGCCCGCTGCGCTTTGCGCTCTGTAGGACTAAGTTGGATAAGGGGCATGGGGCTATTATCGGCGCAATGAAAAAGCCGTCTGTCTCTTCGCCCTCGGTTTCGGTTCAGCCCAAGTCGGCGCGCGGCGGCAAGGTCAACAAGGCCTGGCTACACGACCATATCAACGACCCCTACGTCAAGCTGGCGGCCCGCGAGGGCTACCGGGCGCGAGCGGCCTACAAGCTCAAAGAGATTGACGAAGTCTTCGGTTTGGTCAAACCCGGTCAGGTGTTGGTGGACCTGGGCTGCACTCCCGGCGCCTGGAGCCAGTATTTGCGGCGCCGCTTGGCCCCGCAGGGCGCAGCAGCCGGGGCCTTGGTCGGGAAAATCATTAGCCTAGACCTGTTGCCGATGGAGGCTATCGAAGGCGTAACCTTTATCCAAGGGGATTTTCGCGAGGCCGATACGCTGCAAAAGCTGGAATCAGCGCTGGATGGTGCACAAGCCGATTTGGTTGTCTCGGATATGGCGCCCAATTTGTCAGGGATTGCCTCGGCGGACGCGGCCAGGGTCGAATACTTGGTGGAGTTGGCTATTGAATTCGCTCAAAACCACATGAAAAAGCAGGGGGCACTAGTGGCAAAAGTGTTCCACGGCGGCAGCTACAACGCGGTGGTAGCCCGTTTTCGCGAGGCCTTTCAAACCGTCAAACCTTACAAACCCAAGGCTTCTAGGGACCGCTCCTCGGAGACTTTTTTGGTCGGTATCGGACTTCGTTAGGCCAGGCAGGGCTGTGGCTGACGGTGCATGGCCTTGTGCGATTTACGGCCACTACACGCAAATACCTCTGAAATCCCGCTTGAAAAGCCTAAAATACATCGCATGTGAAATGGGTATTTCCCGGCTCACGCCTTAACTGGAGCTTCGCTTGAACAATCAGTGGTTTTCAAAAATTGCAGTCTGGCTGGTCATAGGCCTGGTACTTTTTACCGTTTTCAAGCAATTTGACTCGCACAACGGTAGCGGTGCCGTAACCCTCGGCTATTCGGATTTTCTGGAAGAAGTACGTAATAAGAACGTCAAGAGCGCTGTCATACAAGAAGGCCAGGGCGGCACAACAGAGATCGTCGCAGTCACCGCTGACGAGCGCCGTGTCAGAACCACGGCCACTTATCTGGATCGTGGCCTAGTGGGCGATCTGATCGCCAATGGCGTCAAGTTTGATGTCAAACCACGCGAAGAGGGTTCGTTGCTAATGACCTTGCTAGTCAGCTGGGGCCCCATGCTGCTTTTGATTGGCGTATGGATTTACTTTATGCGTCAGATGCAGGGCGGCGGAAAGGGAGGCGCTTTCAGTTTCGGCAAAAGTAAGGCACGCTTGCTGGATGAAAACACCAACACCGTGACTTTTGCGGACGTGGCCGGTTGCGACGAAGCTAAAGAAGAAGTCAAAGAAGTCGTGGATTTTCTTAAAGATCCCAGCAAATTTCAAAAACTCGGTGGCCGTATTCCACGCGGCTTGCTACTGGTTGGTCCTCCAGGCACCGGTAAAACTTTGCTGGCCAAGTCGATTGCCGGAGAAGCCAAGGTTCCGTTCTTCAGTATCTCTGGTTCGGACTTTGTGGAAATGTTTGTCGGTGTCGGCGCGTCCCGCGTGCGCGACATGTTTGATAACGCCAAGAAAAATGCACCTTGCATTATTTTTATCGACGAGATTGACGCAGTGGGCCGCCAGCGCGGCGCAGGCTTGGGTGGCGGTAATGACGAACGCGAGCAGACGCTCAACCAGATGCTGGTCGAGATGGACGGTTTTGAGACCAACGTGGGCGTCATCGTGGTTGCTGCCACCAACCGACCTGATATTTTGGATTCCGCCTTGCTGCGCCCGGGCCGCTTCGACAGGCAGGTCTATGTCACGTTGCCGGACATTCGCGGTCGTGAACAAATCCTTAATGTGCATATGCGAAAAGTGCCGCTCGGTCAGGACGTTAACGCGGGCATCATCGCGCGTGGTACGCCTGGTATGTCGGGCGCCGACTTGGCTAATTTGTGTAACGAGGCTGCCCTGATGGCCGCGCGCCGTAATGCCCGCTTGGTGGACATGGAAGACTTCGAAAAAGCCAAGGACAAAATCCTGATGGGCCCGGAGCGCAAGAGCATGGTCATGCCCGAGGGCGAGCGCAAAAATACGGCTTACCATGAGTCCGGCCATGCCCTCATCGGGAAGCTCTTGCCTAAATGCGATCCGGTGCACAAAGTCACCATCATTCCGCGTGGCCGGGCCTTGGGCGTAACCATGAGCCTGCCGGCGCAGGACCGCTACTCTTACGACAGCGAATATATGCTTAATCAGATTAGCATGCTGTTTGGCGGACGCATCGCCGAAGAGGTGTTCATGAACCAGATGACCACCGGCGCTAGCAATGACTTTGAGCGTGCGACCTCCATCGCTCGCGACATGGTGATGCGCTACGGGATGACCGACGCGCTCGGCCCCATGGTTTATGCGGAAAATGAGGGAGAGGTGTTCCTCGGCCGCTCTGTCACCAAGACCACCAATATGAGTGAGCAGACCATGCAAAAGGTGGACGCCGAGGTGCGCCGCATCATCGATCAGCAGTATCAACTGGCCCGTAAGCTGATTGAAGATAACAAAGACAAAATGCACGCTATGGCAAAGGCCTTGCTGGAATGGGAAACCATTGACAGCGATCAGCTTGACGACATCATCGCTGGTAAAGATCCACGTCCACCCAAGGATTGGACGCCCCCGAGCACTACGCCTGGCCCTAGTGACGGCGGTGGAAATGCAGCCCCTGTCACGGCGTCGGATCCTGCGCCTACGGTGGCCTGAGCTTTCCGGCGATTCGCTATGCGGTAAACGGGGCTTTAGGCCCCGTTTGTGCGTTCGAAGCGGCTTATATTGAATCCATCACTAACCCCATGACTATTTGGCAAACCAGCCGCTTTGATATTGACCTGTCGCAGCCCCGCATCATGGGGATCGTCAACGTCACGCCGGACTCGTTCTCTGACGGCGGGCGATACGCCAGCACCAGCGCCGCGTTGCGCCATTGCGATCAATTGCTGGCTGAGGGGGCTGACATCCTGGATATTGGCGGTGAATCGACGCGCCCGGGCGCGCAGCCTTTACCGGAGGCCGATGAGCTTGCCCGTCTGTTGCCGGTAGTTCGCCATGCCTTGACTCTGGGCGTACCGGTATCTGTTGATACTTATAAACCGGCGGTCATGCAAACGGTTCTAGACCTAGGTGTAGACATCATTAATGATGTCTGGGCACTGCGCTGGATCACTCCCGGCGCTGCGCGCAGCGGTGTTGATGTGGTGGCTGGGCATGACCGTTGCGGTGTTTGCCTAATGCATATGCATGGCGATCCGCAGACCATGCAGGTTTCCCCTATGGAAGGTGATGTTCTGGCACCTGTACTTGAGTTTTTGCGGCAACGCACAGAGCAACTTTTAGTACAAGGCGTGCAAAGTGCGCGCATTTGCATTGACCCCGGCATCGGTTTCGGAAAGACTGTGTCGCAAAATTTCAGTTTGCTAGCGCGGCAATCTGAGCTACTCAAGTTGGAGTTTCCAGTGTTGGCTGGCTGGTCGCGCAAGTCCTCGCTTGGCGCGGTAACGGGTGCTGTGGGCCCCGAACGGGTGGTGGCCAGTGCTGTGGCCGCGCTGCTGGCGGTGCACAATGGAGCGCGCGTTGTCCGGGTGCATGATGTGCTGGCGACGGTTCATGCCTTAAAGGTACTGGGCGCGGCGCAAGCCGCTGCAAAGAACTAGGCACCCAGGTTTTTACTAATTTCCATTAAAAAACATCAAGGCATGACACGTCAATATTTTGGAACCGATGGCATTCGCGGCACGGTGGGGCAGCCACCGATTACCCCCGACTTCATGTTGCGCTTGGCGCATGCAGTCGGTCGCGTACTCAAGCGAACCGAAGCCCGCCCTACGGTTTTGATTGGCAAAGACACTCGCATCTCAGGCTATATGCTGGAAAGCGCCCTGGAAAGCGGGTTTAACTCTGCTGGCGTGGATGTGGTGCTTTTAGGCCCGTTGCCGACCCCGGGCGTGGCCTATTTGACGCGTGCCCAGCGTGCATCGCTGGGTGTTGTAATTAGTGCCAGCCACAACCCCTTCGACGACAACGGTATCAAATTTTTCAGCGCGAAGGGCAGCAAATTACCCGATGTATGGGAGCAATCGGTGGAGGAGGCATTGGCCCAGCCTCCGGTTTGGGAAGCTTCGGCCCAATTGGGTAAGGCTAAACGGTTGGACGATGCGGCGGGACGCTATATCGAGTTCTGCAAGAGCACTTTTGCCTCAGATCTGACTTTGAAGAGTATGAAAATTGTGGTTGATGCGGCGCATGGCGCGGCCTACCAAATAGCGCCCAAGGTGTTTCATGAATTGGGCGCTGAAGTTGTGGCTATCGGCTGCGCCCCAGATGGCTTGAACATCAATCAGGACGTAGGCGCGACACATCCTCAGACCTTGGTGGCAGCGGTACGCCAGCATGGCGCGCATTTTGGGGTCGCGCTTGATGGTGATGCGGACAGGCTACAAATCGTCGATGCACAAGGACGTTTGTACAACGGCGATGAGCTGCTTTACTTGATGGCCGATGAACGACTGGCGCGCGGTGAAGTGCTAGGCGGTGTCGTCGGTACTCTAATGACAAATATGGCGGTGGAGCTTGCCTTGAAAGCGCGCGGTTTGGAATTAGTGCGTGCAAGGGTGGGCGACCGCTATGTTCTGGAAGAATTGCAAGCACGCGGCTGGATATTAGGAGGCGAGGGCTCGGGTCATTTGCTGGCCCTAGACAAGCACACGACAGGCGATGGACTGGTGTCTGCATTACAGATATTGCAAGCGTGTGTGCGGTCAGGCAAAAGCATGGCGCAGTTGTTAGATGGGGTACATCTATTCCCACAAACATTGATCAACGTGCGCCTTGCGCCGGGCGCAGATTGGAAGGCCAACCAGTCCATGCAGCAAACCATTGCACAAGTAGAAACCGAATTGGCTGACCAAGGCCGCGTCTTGATACGCGCCAGCGGCACCGAACCTGTGGTGCGCGTGATGGTGGAGGCGCGTGATCCAGTGGCCGCCAAAGCAAGCGCGCAGCGTATTGCGCAGACACTGCAATGACTGCGCTAAATCACCCGATACGTATCCGCCGCGTGGACTACGCGGACCCGTTGCATGCCCGCGCCTTGGTGCATTTGCTAGATGCCTACGCGCATGACCCGATGGGTGGTGGCGCGGGCTTGAGCGAATACGCTAAAACCCATGTCGTCGTTGGATTAGCCTCGCGCCCCCAGGCCTTTAGCGTGCTGGCGTTTGCTCAGGATCAGACACCAGTCGGCCTGGTCAATTGCATAGAGGGCTTCTCCACGTTTGCGGCTAAGCCTTTGGTCAACATCCACGATGTGATCGTGCTTCCAGATTGGCGCGGGCGCGGTGTGGCGGGTGCCATGCTGGAGGCCGTGATACAAATAGCCCGTGAGCGCGGTGCTTGTAAGCTGACTTTGGAAGTTCTATCAGGCAACCAAAAAGCCTTGCGCGCCTACGCCAAGCTGGGCTTTGATGCCTACCAGCTTGACCCTGAGGCTGGGACGGCGCAATTTTTGCAAAAGTGGCTGGATTAAAAGCAGCCATAAAGGGACAAGATCTCTGGCAGGCTCCAATAGAAAAGGCCACCATTTCTGATGGCCAAGACTCGACACTCTATTGGGAGCAACGAAAGAATTACCCTAATCCGTTGAAATATTTAGGGAGTTAGGGAAAGCCAGCATAAGCACGTATTCAGTAGGAGAACTGAGATGAAGCAGGAAATAAACCTTCACTTAAAAGGTAAACCAGATTGCTTCGCTCTCAATTACTCAATCGTGATACCGCGGCTGTTCCCAAATATTCGTCCTGCTTAGAAGTTATAGCGAATGCCAAATGTCACCGCGGTTGGATCAGCACCTGCGGCTGACAAACCAGGCGCATTATCCGCAGCAACAATGGTTGCCTTGGACTTTGCGTTGGTCAGGATTTGCGCTAGACCACCATACACCGTGGTATTTTTGTCCAAAGCGTAAGCCGCTTCAAGGGCGTACATCTGGAAGTCGTCTTGTGCATTAGCAGCAGACTCACCTGAAAATCCCGCATTGAACTTGTAAGTCAGCGGGCCATCTACGTAGTTCAAGACTATCAAGGCGTTGCTGGTCTTACGTACGTTGGCCGTAAGCGGCGCTTGGTTATCTAAACTGCTGACAACGATAGCGCCGCTGAATGCGCCGACCTTTGCACCAAAGGTCAACTTTGTTGCCGTCATTGCGAATGGTTGATCGGAAATCAATTTGGTTTGAGTGGCTACGCCAGCGTTCATGGTACCGTCGTTCCACTCTAAAGACGCAGAATAGAGTCCTTGGTTAGTGTTAGCAGTAACCGGTGATTTTGCGGCGTCAATAGTTGCTGTTTGCTCATCAGGCGAGTAGGACACCTTAGCCACAAAATTTTCGAATTTTGGGCTGAGGTAAACCAGGTTATTACTTTGGCGTGTGTGCACATTTGTGAAGTTCGCATTAGGGGCGGCTGGTACAACGGTAGCGGTACCCTTACCGTGGATAACGACCTCCATGGCCTCACCCTCGCCATACAGCGTTCCGGCGTAACCGCCTGCGTCCAGCATCTTGAGCGGCGTGTCGTACGTGCCCACTAAAAATGTTCCCATGGAATTACTTTTGAGCCCTACAAAACTATTGCGGCTCGCGAACGACTTGCTTTGCGTAGTGTCGTCCGGAGCGATTCCGGTTTCCACTTGAAATATGCCGCTTAAATCTTTGCTAAATTCACGAGCGCCCTTCACGCCGAAACGTGAGCTATAGTTTTGGATCATGGTCCTGTTAAAGCCGCCGTTATTGTAGTTTTCAATGCCCAAGTCCAAACGACCGTACACAGTAAAGTCAGGGGCGGTTTGCGCGAACGCGGAGGTGGTGAGGAGCAAACCGGTAGCTAGTGCCATTGCGGTTTTCTGGGCAGTCATAGTCATAAAGTACTCTTTCAGTTAAGGTTCGAACTAATCGCCAAGTTTCAAAAAATGTTGAATTGACGGATGGAGTTTTGTGTTTTCATATTTCAATTGCGTGAAATTAGGAAATTCATGGTTATTTGTATCATTTACACAACACTACTTGTGCCCCGCGTTCGTCATACCGCCGTCATGCAATGCGGTTAAATTTCTGCCACCTTTTTCCTCGGAGTGTTTATGTTTTCTAAAGTTGTTTGTATCGCTGCTGTGTTGTTGGCACAGGTCTCCGCCAGCTGGGCGCAAAGCCCAGCCAAACCTTTTAGCTTTGGCCTGTGGGGCGATATGCCCTACAAAAAAGCCGGTGATGAAGCCAAGCTACCGGCCGTATTGAAAAGCATCAATCAATCGGATATTGCCTTCTCGCTCTACGACGGCGACATCAAGGATGGCAGCTCTAAGTGCACCGACGATGTGTATGCGGACGCATTGAAAATGTTTGGCATCATGGTCAAGCCGGTGGTCTATGTGCCCGGCGATAACGAGTGGACCGATTGCCATCGCACCAACAACGGTGGCTATGACGGTTTGGAGCGCTTGTCCTATCTTCGCAAAGTTATGTTCCCTACGCTGAACAGCCTGGGGCAAAGCACTATCGCGCTAGACCATCAAGGCAAGTTGGGTGAAAAATTTGTAGAGAACACCCGCTTTGTGCATGGCGGCGTGGTGTTTGTCGGCGTAAACCAGCCCGGTAGCAATAACAACCTGATCATGAGCGAGAAGGAATGCAAAAACAAAAGCGCGCGTGATAACGCCCAGTGCGATGCTTCCAACGCCGAGCACCTGGAGCGCGACAGTGCCAATGTGGCATGGATGCAAGCTGCTTTTGCAACAGCCAAGTCGCAGAATGCGGCCGGAATCGTGGTAGTAACCCAGGGCGACCCTGGCTTTGATTGGCCTGAAACCGAGGAAGTGGACGAGAGTACTGATCCGGCATTCAGCGGTTTCCGTCATTTCATGTCTAAACTGGTTGAGCAGACTGAACAATTTGCCGGACAGGTTTTGTTTGTCCACGGCGACACCCATTACTTCAAATTAGACAAGCCCATGTACAGCCCCACCAAGCTGCTACCCAACTTCACGCGTTTGCAAACCTTCGGCAGCCCCAGCCTGCATTGGGTACGCGTGGTGGTGGATGCAGCCAGTCCGAATGTATTTAGCGTTCACCCGGTGATCGTGAAGTAAGCTGGGAAGGACGGAAAGGCGGCCTGCCGCCTTGGACTGTTGAGCCGCCATACCTTGATGTATGGCCTGACTAATGAGCCCTATCAAGGCCCAAGGGAACGGCCCCTTAGCGCAGTTTTGTCACAATTTTGTCATCCAAATGAAGCAAACTGCTCCGTTAGCAGGGCGCGCCTGTAGCCAGAGGGCATACTGCTGACGCTCTGGGTTGCTTGAAAATACAGGCTACCTCGGGTCTTGTGTGCTTTTGCACTGGATTCTGCGTTTTAAAAAGAGCCAATGCTCAGGAGAACGTCCCGTTGGAACTCACCAGCAAAGCTTTTCACGACGCTGCACACCCAGAGCTGCTCGACCGCGACCATAGCCTAGTGGCTTTCAATGAGCGGGTTCTAAGTTGGGCGGCGCGTGAGGACGTTCCAGTGCTAGAGCGGCTGCGTTACTTGTGCATCGTGTCATCCAATCTGGATGAGTTTTTTGAAGTGCGCTCCGAGCCGCACCTTACCGCCAAGCGCAGTGGCGACAAGCAGGGCAGCTACACGGAAAAGTCATTTGATCGTTTGTCGCAGTCCTTACACGCACTGGTCGACCGGCAATATGGCCTCTATAACGACGCCATATTGCCCGCTTTGGGGCATTGCGGAATCAAAATCGTATCGCACGGCGAACGCAATGCCGAGCAGCGCTTGTGGGTCAAACAATATTTTGAGCGCGAAGTGCGCCCGCTCCTTATTCCCGTAGGCCTGGATCCAGCGCATCCTTTTCCCCAGGTGGCTAACAAGGCCCTGAACTTTATTGTGCGTCTAGGTGGCAACGATGCCTTTGGGCGCAGCAACGAAATTGCCATCGTCAAAGTGCCACGCGTTTTGCCGCGCATCATCCGAATGCCCGATAGAGTGTCTGGCACCAAAGTGGTGTTTGTCGCACTGACCAGCGTGATCCGGGCGCACTTGTCCGAGCTCTTTGCTGGTCGCACGGTGGATCAGTTTTCGCAATTTCGAGTAACGCGTCATTCGGACTTGGCAGTGGACGAAGATGATGTTCAAAACTTACGTATGGCTCTGCGCCAGGGCTTGGTGCATCGGCACTACGGCGAAGCGGTGCGGCTGGAAGTGTCCTCCGGTTGTTCGGAACACCTGTCGCATTTCCTCTTAAAGCAATTTGATTTGCCTGCCATGGCGTTATACAGGGTCTCCGGCCCTGTGAATTTGGTGCGACTGACTCAGATGATTGATCTGCTGGACCGCCCCGAATTGTGCTTCCCCGCCTACCGCGCAGCACCACCGGTACAGTTAGATTTGGGTGCAAACGTCTTTGAGCAACTTAAGCAAGGCGATGTTATTTTCCATCAGCCTTTTGAAAGTTTTGAAGGTGTATTGCTTTTCTTACGTGCTGCTGTTAACGATCCGAATGTGCTGGCGATTAAGCAAACGATATATCGAGCTGGTGCGGATTCGACCATCATGGATTTATTGCGGGAGGCGGTTCGCAAGGGCAAAGAGGTTACCGTCGTAGTGGAACTAAAGGCGCGCTTTGATGAAGAGGCCAATATCAACTGGGCGGAGATGCTTGAGTCCATTGGCGCCCAAGTAGTTTACGGCGTGGTGGGGTTGAAAACGCATGCCAAGATGCTCTTGGTTACCCGGCGCGAAG